>ULVY01046829.1_pt1 | contig 111576 bp, 98 predicted proteins | sample 1959861 | NCBI WGS metagenome assembly ULVY01 (sample SAMEA4835798, study PRJEB28245) | human gut metagenome | biome: gut microbiome; material: fecal sample | place: Denmark | collected 2008
TATAACTTTCATTTTATTTATATATAGCACATTCACTTGCAGCAAACTACATATTGTAAACTACATATTAGAGCGATTACACGTTATCATTACATAATACTTTTTTGTAACAGGGATCTTTATCAGATTTTCATATTACATTAAAAATCCCTTCAGGCAATATCTGCCCGAAGGGATAATAAATCATTCTTTAGATTATTAGCATCTGGTTATTCACCCTTTTTAAGTTCAATTTCACCTGAATCGTTAGATAATGTAAGTGTCTTTGACTTGTTAGAAATCTTAAATGTATACTCGTCTGTCTGTGTTCCACCAAGAACTGACTTGTTGATAGTTATTTTGTCACCATCAACGGAATATGTAATATTAAGCTGAATTCCGCTTAACTGCATAGTTCCCTGACCATCTGCCTCGAAATTAAATACAACATCATATCCGTTATCATTACCACTCCAGCTTCCCTCTACACTTGATGACTTACTTCCGCAAGCTGTAAATGCCAAAGCGAATACCATAATCATAGCACTTATTATTAAACTCTTAGTCTTTTTCATAGACGCCTCCTTTCTTCTTTCTGTATATATTTAAGCATTTGCAAAACGCTTAATCTTAATCTAATTATCCTTGCTTAAAAGCTCCACAATATCAGCAAATTTCATTGCGTGCGATGCCTTTATCAATATATTATCATTATCCTTAAGGATTGACGAATATGCCATATTGAATTCTTCCATATCATCAAAGCTGTGTATCTCACAATCATATGAACCAAAATGTGTTTCCATATAATCGTCTGTTCCCATAGCGATATGTCTTGCCAGATCACCAATAGTAATAAGAACATCTATATTCTTAGTACCTATATACTGTCCAACATCATAGTGGAGATTTTTCTCATTTTCTCCAAGCTCATACATATTGCCAAGTATACATACTTTTCTGCCAATAGCCATATCAAGCACATCAACAGAAGCCTTCATAGATACAGGATTAGCATTATAACAGTCATCTATTAATGTATATTTACTTGTTTTGATAATGTTATTTCTGCCTGAAATAGTCTTTAAATCAGTTATTCCGTCTGCTATCTGTGCAGAAGTAAGCTCTAATGCCGCACCAACACAGGCTGCTGCAAGTGCATTGTATATCATATGATGTCCAGGAACCGGCACAGTAACCTCAAAATCCTTACAGCCATCTACACAATTAAGACCTGATATTACAAATTTAGTTCCACTAAGCCCAAGATTTTCTATATCCTTGGCATACACACCGTCTTTATAGTTAATTCCAAATCTTTCAGGCTTCTTTCCATTAACCTCATCTACAGTGATAAGCTTATCATCATCGCCGTTAAGTATCGCTATTCCGTCAGGCTTCATATTATTGAAAATCTCTGTCTTGGCCTTTAATATTCCATCTCTTGTCTTAAGATTTTCAAGATGACACAGACCTATATTAGTTATTACGCTTATATCTGGCTGGGCAATTTTTGATAATCTGTCCATTTCTCCGAAATCACTTATTCCCATTTCAAGAACAGCAACTTCATCATCATCTCTTAAGCGGAATACTGTAAGAGGAAGTCCTATTTCATTATTGAAATTACCTTCTGTCTTTAACACTTTATACTTCTTGTTAAGCACATAACTGATTGTTTCTTTAGTGCTTGTTTTACCTACACTTCCTGTTATACCTACAACCTTGATATCAAGATTATTACGGTATAAAAGTGCCATATCCTTTAACGCCTGAAGACTTGATTTAACCTTTATATAAGAATTAGTCTGTCCTTCAAGTTCTTTTTCTGATATAACACACAACGCTCCATCATTAAAGCAGTTGTCTATGTATTGGTGTCCGTCAGTTCTCTCGCCACATATGGCAACAAACAATCCGCCATTCCGCACTTTACGGCTGTCAGTTGTTATGTCTGTCACTTCTTTATCAAGGTTATCTTCACTGCCATAATATACGCCATTGCAGGCTTCTGCTATAGCTCTTAATGTCATTCCACGCATAAATAATAATCTCCATTCAATATTAATTATACTTTTCTAAAGATATTTCTATAATCTTCTTAGTAAGTTCATCATATGACATTCCTACAGCCGCAGCTTCCTGTGGAAGTAAGCTTGTTCCTGTCATTCCCGGAAGTGTATTAATTTCAAGGCAGTATATATCTCCGTCTTCATTAAGAAGTTCATCTACTCTTGCATATGTAGTAACTCCAGCTGTCTCACAGGCTTTCTCTGCCCATCTTTGCATTTTCTCTGATATTTCCTTAGGAAGATTAGCTGGACAAGTATCCTTAGTTGCTCCTGCCTTATATTTATTCTTATAATCATAAAATCCGTCAAGCGGTTCTATCTCTATAACTGGAAGTGCCTTTCCATTAAGTACACCTACAGAGAATTCTCTTCCCTTAATGAATTCTTCTACAAGTATATTATCTTCATATGAGAATGCATCTGTTAAGGCTCTCTTGAATTCTTCTTCGCTATTAACAATAGATACTCCTACACTTGAACCACCACAACAAGGCTTAACCACACAAGGAAATGGAACATATTCTACCTTATGTCCCTTGTGGAGTGCTATGCCCTTAGGCATTGGAATACCCTCTGGAACAAGAACCTTTTTAGTAAGCTCCTTGCTCATTGATATGGCACTGCTTATATAATCAGTTCCTGTGTACTTAATTCCCATAAGTTCAAATGCTGCCTGTATCTTTCCGTCCTCACCATTGCTTCCGTGAAGCCCCATAAATACTATGTCTGCTTTCTGGCAGAGTTCAAGAACATTATCTCCAAAGAAACCTTTTCCCAAAGCTTTTCTTGCTTCAAGTTCCTTCTCAACATCAGGAGTCTGGTTCTTTAAATATTTGCAAAGCTTTTCCAAATCATTGTCATTATTAAAAAAGTTATCAACATTTTCACTATCTATACCGAAAAAAACATCCACAATGTTAGCATTGTATCCATTTCTTCTTAAAGACTCACACACTTTGGTACTTGTAAGAATTGATATATCTCTTTCAGTGCTTGTACCACCTGCTAATACAACTATATTCATTATTAATCCTCTTTTCCACACACAATCTCTTATTGTATAGTTCTCCTGTGCATACCTTATAGAATATAACATTTATTAACAACATATGCAATCAATATCGTAATTAGTCACATACTTTTCCACAATATCAACATACTTATACACATTTTATGTGAATTCACATAATTCTGTAATATTATCCATTTTATCGCATATATTATGTTAATTTTCTGACAATTATCACTACTGACGCAGTCTTAATCCTTCATATTTGGTATGTGCAAGAAGACATTTTCTAAGTGAATTATATCTATCAGTAATGTCGCCCTCTGGCACAGCAACTTCAATGGACTCCGCCATAATATCAATAAGCCCGTCATTTAATTCACTTCTCATAGAAGTTAATATATCAAGCTTCTCTTTATAATCATATGCATCAAGAAATCTTATCAGCTTGCTGTCCTGTACAGTATTCTCATCTGAATTGTAGATGTCAACAATATTCCCATTATCAGATGAGACATTTTCTGTCTTATAATCAATAGATTTATTCTCTGTATATCTATTTCCTGCTATGTCGCAGGCAGACTTATCTACTGTATATGTATTATCCGCTGAAACCATATTAACATTGTCTATCGATTTATTATAAGCAGATGTATCATCGGATTTCTCAAGTGCTTTTCCTGTATTAATATCTATAAGTTCAAATCTGTATTTCTGCTCTACATCAGGATATTTATTATGGTCAACTTCGCTCAAAAACATATCATATGGTCTTACATATAACTCATATGAGCCGTATAGCCCCTGATACACAACCATTTTCTCCTTAGTCTCTGAGTGTATCGCAACGCCTCTTACCTGATACAGCTTATTCTTAAAATGTCTGTAAAAACCACCAATAACTAATTCTCTTTGCATAATCACTCCTCCTGTTGCTTTTATATAAAATTAAACTTTTTCGTTAATTTATTATTTTATTAAGATTAAGGATTTTGCGTACTTTTTTAAAGTGTTATAATCTACTTGCGTACTTAATACAATTCTATTATCTGCTTAGAAATCGTGCGCAGAAATGAGGTTATAATATGAAACAGGTAGATTTGCACGTACACTCAACATATTCTGACGGAACTAATACTCCCTCAGAGCTTATAGCAATTGCTTCTTCTAAAAATCTTAGTGCCATCGCCCTTACCGACCACGATACTCTTGACGGAATACCAGATGCCCTTAAAGCCGCTGGTAATTCAGAGGTGGAATTAATACCCGGTGTTGAATTAAGCACTAATTTTAATAATACCGAAGTCCATATCGTAGGACTTTTTATTGATTACACTAACAATGCCATCAATGATTATCTTAAAACACAGCGTGAGTCACGCATCAACCGTAATATTGCAATATGTGAACGCTTCTGTTCAATCGGTATTAATATTACATATGAACAAATGTTAAAATTATACCCTGATGCTGTTATAACAAGAGCACATTTTGCTGATTATCTTGTTAAGAATCATTACACAGGCGACCGCAACGAAGCCTTTGACAGATACTTAAGTCCCGGAAAGCCCTGCTTTGTGAACAGGCATAAGGTTGACCCTTCTGAGGCTGTAAGCATTATTCATCAGGCTGGCGGCGTTGCTGTGCTTGCACACCCAATTCTTTACCACCTTGGCAAAGCCCAGATGAATGAGCTTATTAACCACGTATGCTGTGCCTCAATTGATGGAATTGAAGCAATTTATTCAACCTATAAACCTGCCGATGAAAGGGAAATCCGCAAAATCGCCAAAGAACATAATCTTCTCTTATCCGGCGGCTCTGATTACCATGGTGCTAACAAGCCTAACATACAATTAGGAACAGGTCTTGGACATCTTTTTGTTCCTTACGAAATAAAAGATGCCCTTTACGAAAGAAGCCTTACTTTTCGTCAACAACCTGAAAAATATAGAATTTAAGGTATAAGGACTCATCGGCTGACCACAGAATTGGGTGGTCAGGTGACTGGGTCCTGTATTCTATCTGTCTTAGTCTTTTATGTACATTTCTTGCCGCTTCGCCAATTGTCTTAGTGAACAATTCCGGATCCATAAAATGTGAACAAGAGCAGGTTGCAAGGTATCCGCCGTCTTTGACAAGCTTCATCCCCCTAAGATTAATCTCTCTGTATCCCTTAACTGCATTTTTAATGGAATTTCTTGACTTGGTAAATGCTGGTGGATCAAGAATCACAACATCAAACTTCTCGCCACTCTTTTCAAGCTGTGGAAGCAGGTCAAACACATCTGCACATTTGAATCGGACAATATCCTCAAGTCCGTTAAGCTTGGCATTTTCTGTCGCCTGATTAACAGCAAGTTCAGATGCATCTACTCCTAATACGCTTGAAGCTCCCGATATTCCTGCATTAAGTGCAAATGAACCTGTATGTGTAAAGCAGTCAAGAACCTTCGCACCCTTGCATAAGCCGCCGATAGCTCTCCTGTTATATTTCTGGTCAAGGAAAAAGCCTGTCTTCTGACCGTCCTTAACATCTACATAATATTTAACACCATTTTCAGTTATCATAACTTTGGTATCGAATTCTTCACCGATAAAGCCTTTAACTCTTTCCATTCCTTCAAGCTGTCTTACTTTGGCATCGCTTCTTTCATATACGCCTCTTATTGGCATGCCATATTCTTTAAGTATTTCTTTCAGGTCATCGACAATAAGCTGTTTAAATCTGTCAATTCCAAGTGCAAGTGACTCTACTACAAGAACATCTGAGAACTTGTCTATTACTATACCCGGAAGAAAATCTGCCTCTCCGAATATAAGCCGGCAGGAAGATGTATCGACAGTATCCATTCTGTAGGAAACAGCATCTTTTACACGCTGTTTGATAAATTCTTCGTTAATCTCTCCCTCGTGTCTTGATAACATTCTTACTGTTATTTTGGAACGGCGGTTTACGAAGCCTATTCCCATAAAGTAATCATCGAAATCATGGAGTTCGATAAGGCCTCCGTCTTCTACGGTTTCGGAAAATGTGTCTATTTCGTTGTCGTATACCCACATACCGCCGGATTTTAATTGACGGCCGGCGCCTTTTTTCAGGGTTACTGTGCCTGTTATTTTGAATAAATTGGTCATTGGTTGAGGTCCTCTCTTTTATTTGGGGTGGGTGGGAAATGCGGTGGTGGCATAGATTGCGCTTGTGCTTCGCACTTCGCTTCTACTTTGCCTTGGCTTATTATGTACTGCCGCAGATTGCCTTTAATTTTGGCTCGTGCTTTGGCACTTCGCTTTCCTTAGCCTGCTTATGATTTGTTTTTGCTGGCTCGTGCTTTGCACTTCGCTTTCCTTAGCCTGCTTATGGTTTGTTTTTGCTGGCTCGTGCTTCGCACTTTGCTTTCCTTAGCCTGCTTATGATTTGTTTTTGCTGGCTCGTGCTTTGCACTTTGCTTTCCTTAGCCTGCTTATGATTTGTTTTTGCTGGCTCGTGCTTCGCACTTTGCTTTCCTTAGCCTGCTTATGATTTGTTTTTGCTGGCTCGTGCTTTGCACATCGCCTTTAGTTGATTTCCCACTGGTTTCGCCGTGCAGGTCCAAGAAAGCTCTGGCTTTCTTGGACTGTCGGGCTGTCGCCCTATCAGACAGAAATTTTAAAAGCAGCTTTGTGCAAGCACAGCAGCTTTTAAGTTTTCTGTCTGGCACGGCTTGTAGCTTACGCACATTATATCCCCTCACCGTCAGTTTTACAACTTTAATTCTTTCCCAACATCACTTACTACAGCTACCTTTTCACTTCAATACAACCTTAATCTCCTTCTCCATCTAATTCTTCCCTGTATTGTAGAACATAAATACTCCGCCCATTGCTATTATCAGGGCTAAGAGTTTGAGCCACGAGAAGTCGGCTTTTTTGCTTCCAAATAAGCCCATAAGTTCTATTATATAGGCTACTATTACCTGTGCTACTACTATTGTGACTTCGGCTTTGGCTACACCTAGGTCGGATACACTTTTTACTACGGTGAAGGTTATGAATGCTCCTATCACACCGCCTAATAATGATATTTTATTCTCTACCTGAAATATTCCACTAATATCAGGTCTTCCGTTAAACAGCCACATTATAATGCAGGTTGCAAGTGCTGTAAACTGCACGAAGCCTGCCGCCACCCATATACTGCTCGCTTTTGTAACATTCGTATTAAGTACACCTTGCAGGCTCATTAACGCACCTGAGATTATTGCAACAATAAATCCTGCCATCAGACAACCTCCTTTAACAATCTCTATTGTTAATAAAGTATTTACTGATAGCAGGATTTTATTCACTAATATTGGAGTAAATTACATTTTTATCCACACTAATGTATTATTCCATATTTAATTATTAAGCCTTGATAGTGTCATATAATTGGAGATTTCTTTGTAAAACTCATTATATGCACTGTTAAAATCCACTCCGTCCCATAACTGGTGAAGCATAATCTCATATTTTGTATATATGTTGCCTACGCCTACATATTTGGCTTTTACGATACTGTTAGCATATATTGTGTGCAGTGTATTGTAATTGCTCTGCTGGGTCTTTGATTTATAGCTTATGTCTGCCCTTGCACTCATATGTCCGCTAAGACTTTCCAAATCCTCTGCATAGTCATATGATATTGCCCTTGCTACTGCCTTGGATACCGCAATATTTGATGTGTATGGATTTACTATCGCCATCGTAGTAACTGACATTGCCTTTGACTCTAAATCATCTGCAAGCTTTGGAACTGGAATTATTCCATATTCAACACCTGAAGCATCAATTGTTGAAAGGCTGTCGGCATCAACTATTGTATATATAAGCTTTCCCTCTGCAAACTGTGATACACACGACTGCAATGATGAATTATATCTATCAATCGCATAAGTGTCCTTTAACTTCACATATTCAGTTAAAGCCTTTTTAAAATGCACCTCATCTATTGCAAATGCTCCTGAATCCTCAGCATTATTGCCGCCTATATTAACGTATCTTCCTGTAAATGTATAATTAAGAAACATTGATGATGCATCAAAGTTAAATATCCTCTGAACACTTTTATTATCTTCTGTAACTTCGTAGTTATCATTATATTCTTTTATCTCATCAAATGTATCAACTGCACCTGCAAGCTTACTGTTATACACCATAACCGGCATATTAAATGTAACCGGATAGCCATATAACTTTTCATTATATGAGCTTGCTATAAGGGCAGCCTGTCCATATACTTTATCATTGTATACATCCTTGTAAGAATCATTTTCAAGCATAAGACCTAAAAGATATGCCTTATTGCAATTCTCTGATGACATAAGATACACATCTGGCACATTATCATTTCTTACAGTTTCATTGTAAATTGTATCAACAAAATCTGATGACTCAACATATACCGGATTGACAGTAACCAGATTGTTAGCCTCTTTAAATTCCTTCGCTACATTTTCAAGATAGCTGTCATAGTCCTTATTATCATACCAGACATTAACTGTTACAGGAGTCTCTATATCAAGTTCCCTTGCTGTCTTATTCTTATCTGTACCTGAACATGCCATCACAGATAAAGTAAGAACACCTGCCATAAGAACTGACACAAGCTTCTTAATTACTTTCATTATTCATCCAACCTTTATTAAAATGATTTCTTTAACTTTGTTATCATTTCATCTACGTCCGCCTTAGTTATAACAAGAGGTGGCACCATTCTGATAACATTAGTTCCGGCTGAGAACAGTATAAGTCCATTGTCTAATGCATTAGCAATAACATCTTTAGGATTGATTGAAAGTTCAAGTCCCTGCATAAGTCCAAGTCCTCTCCTCTCAATTATAAAATCATATTCTGCTACAAGTTCATCAAGCTTTTCTTCAAGATATGCTGATACTTCCTTGACATTATCCAATATATGCTGTTTCTCAAATAATTCAAATACTTTTGTTGCTGCTGCACACGCAAGTGGATTACCGCCATAAGTTGTACCGTGATCTCCTGGTACAAGTGCCTTGGCAACTTCTTCCTTGGCAAGAAATGCACCTACTGGAACACCACAGCCAAGTGCCTTGGCAACAGTAAGAATATCAGGCTCAACTCCATACTGCTGGAATGCAAACATTGTACCTGTTCTTCCCATTCCACACTGTATTTCATCAAGTATAAGAAGAATACCCTTTTCATCGCAAAGCTGTCTTACACCCTTGATGAATTCGTTAGTTGCAGGATATATTCCTCCCTCACCCTGTACTGTTTCAAATATAATAGCACAAGTTTTATCATTTACCAACTGTTTAACACTTTCAAGGTCATTATAATTAGCAAATTTAATTCCCGGAATCATAGGTCCGAACGCTTCCTGATAATGCTTATTGCCTGTTACAGCTAATGCTCCCATACTTCTGCCATGGAAGGAATGATGCATTGCTATAATCTCTGAATCTGTTCTTCCTGTCTTTAAATAAGCGTATTTCTTTGCAAGCTTTATAGCACCCTCTATTGATTCTGTACCACTGTTAGTAAAGAATACCCTGTCCATTCCAGAAGCCTTTGTAAGTGCTTTAGCAGCATTTACCGCTGGCTCATTATAGAAATAATTAGATGTATGTATAAGCTTGTCAATCTGTGCCTTTAACGCATCATTATATTCCTTGTTATTATAACCTAATGCAAATACCGCAATACCTGCACCAAAATCAAGATATTCTTTTCCGTCTGTATCATATAATCTTACACCATCACCTTTATCAAGTACAATCTGGTATCTGTTATATGTATGTATTAACTTTTCTTCTGCTGTTTTAATAATCTGTTCTGTCTGCATAACTACTCCTGTTATTATATATTAGTATCGAAGAATTTCTCAGCACCTTCTGATAATATAGCTGTACCAACACCCTTGTTAGTAAATATTTCAAGAAGGAGGCAGTGTGGAATACGACCGTCAAGTATATGCACTCTTGAAACACCGTGTTCAATCGCATCAATACAGTTATTAAGCTTAGGTAACATACCACCACCTATTGTACCACCTGCTAATAATTCCCTTGCCTCAGTTGTTGAAAGTTCTGAGATAAGGCTTGATTTATCATTATAATCCTTGTATACACCTTCAATATCTGTTAAGAATGCAAGCTTCTCTGCATTAACTGCCCTTGCAATGGCACAAGCTGCATCATCAGCATTAATATTGTAAGCGTGGAAATTGTCATCATATCCTATAGGGCATATTACTGGAAGAAAATCATCCTTAAGAAGAGAATGTATAAGTGTTGTATCAACTTCCTTGACTTCACCTACATATCCTATATCTTCACCCTTTGAATACTTCTTCTCTACCTTTAACATACCGCCATCTTTACCACTTATACCACACGCCTTTACGCCAAGTTCCTCTATAAGCGATACAAGGCTTTTATTAACCTTGTTAAGAACCATCTCAGCAATTTCCATAGTTGGCTCGTCTGTAACTCTTAAACCATTCTTAAATTCTGGTGTCATTCCAGACTTTTCAACCCATTTGCTGATTTCCTTGCCGCCGCCGTGTACAATAATTGGCTTAAATCCAACAACCTTTAATAATACTACGTCCTGAATAACTTTTCTTTTAAGTTCTTCATCAACCATTGCACTTCCACCATATTTTACAACTATAATCTTTCTGTTGAACTTCTGTATATATGGGAGTGCTTCAACAAGCACCTGTGCCTTCTTTAACTCTTCTTCCATATTAATTGTACTCATTTATTATCCTCATTCCTGACAATATTACAATGCCATTTTATTCTTAACTATTATGATCTGTAATCCGCATTAATCTTTATGTAATCAAATGTAAGGTCACAGCCCCACGCTGTAGCTTCACTGTTACCCTGCTTAATATCTGCTATTGCGGTTACAGGATTTTGTGAAAGAATTTCAGTTGCCTTTTCTTCGCTGTAATCTGTTGCAGTACCATCTTTAACTATCTGAAGCTTTCCTGCGTTGCTTTCAAAGAATATATCAACCTTCTCCGGCTCGAAATCAACGCCTGAATAACCCATAGCACAAAGAATTCTTCCCCAGTTAGCATCGTGTCCAAATATTGCCGCCTTTGTAAGATTAGAAGTCACTATTGATTTGGCAAGAATTCTTGCCTGTTCCTTAGTTGAAGCTCCCTTAACCTGAACTTCAAAAAGACATGTACAGCCTTCACCATCTCCTGCTATTTTCTTAGAAAGCTCTGTAAGTACATAAGATAATGCCTCATAAAATGTATCATAATCACTGCTGCCTTCCTTAATAGTATCATTGCCTGCTTCTCCATTAGCAAGAACAAGCACTGTATCATTAGTTGATGTATCTCCGTCAACAGATATCATATTAAATGAATCTTCAACAATATCACTTGTCATCTTCTGAAGTGCTTTCTTCTCTATAACTGCATCAGTTGTAATAAAACAGAGCATTGTAGCCATATGAGGATGAATCATACCGGCACCCTTGCACATACCGCCTACCGTTACTTCTTTGCCAGCAATATTTACTGTGCAGGCAACCTGCTTGCTTACAGTATCAGTTGTCATAATTGCCTCTGCGGCAAGTGTTCCAGCCTCTTTAGTATAATCAAGAAGTTCCGGAAGTGCCTTAATTCCTGCACACATTCTATCCATAGGAAGCTGCATTCCAATAACACCTGTTGAACCAAGAAGCACTGCATCAGCTGGAATTCCAAGTGCCTCTCCAGCTGTCTTAGCTTCAAGTGCACAGGCTTCATCACCCTCAACACCTGTACAGGCATTAGCAACACCACTGTTGACTACAATTGCCTGTGCATAATCTTCATTGTATACAATATTCTTATCCCATTTAACAGGAGCGGCAAATACTCTGTTAAGAGTAAATGTCCCTGCTGTCACGCAAGGCTTGTCTGAAACAACCATTGCCATATCTTTCTTACCATTCTTATACTTAATTCCTGCCGCCATACCAGCTGCCTTAAATCCTTTAGCCGCTGTAACTCCACCTTCTATAATCTGCATAACTGCCTCCTGTCCAGATTAATAACCGCTTGTTATTAAATTACCTATATAATAATTATCTATCAGGATTATTACTTACCAATAACGTCTTATTAATCTTATATGAATAAAATATTTATAGTGCCGCCTGTATTATATAATTCTATGGAAACATAGGTGCAATCTTAAGTCCTTCATTCTCCTCAAAACCGAATAAAAGATTCATATTCTGTACTGCCTGACCAGCCGCACCCTTAACAAGGTTATCTAATGCACCCATAGCAATAATTCTGTTAGTTCTTGGCTCTATCTTAAATCCTATATCTACAAAGTTACTTCCCTCAACCCATCTTGTCTCTGGGCATACATCCTTAGGAAGAACTCTTACAAAATATTCCTTATCATAATATTTATCATATGCCGCCTTAACATCTTCATAAGTTACATCCTTTGCAAGATTAGCATATGCTGTCACAAGTATTCCTCTGTTCATTGGAACTAAATGTGGTGTAAATATAAGCTTTAAATCATCTCTTCCACAAGCATATCCAAGCTGTTCTTCTATCTCTGGTGTGTGTCTGTGTGTACCAACACCATATGCTTTCATACTCTCATTAACTTCACAGAAAAGATTAGCAACCTTTGCACCCCTGCCTGCACCGCTTGTTCCGCTCTTAGCATCAATGATTATTGTATCTGGATTAATAATTCCTTCTTTTACAAGTGGATATAATGTAAGAATTGATGTTGTAGTGTAACATCCCGGGTTAGCAATAATTCTTGTATTATTATTCACTTTATCCCTGTTAATCTCACATAAACCATAGACTGCTTCATCAATATATTGTGGTGACTTATGTTCAAGCTTATACCATTTCTCATATATATCTACATTCTTTAATCTAAAGTCTGCACTAAGGTCTATTATCTTTACCTTTGATAAAATCTCATCGTTAACAAGTGATGCACATAAGCCCTGTGGTGTTGCTGTAAATATTACATCAACCTCATCTGCAAGCTGTTCCATATTATCATCCATACATCTGGCATCTACAAGTTTAAACATATTTCTGTATACATCTGAATATTTCTGATCTATATAGCTTCGTGAACCAAGCCATACAATCTCTACATCCTTATGTCCAAGAAGAAGTCTTACTAATTCGTTACCTGCATATCCGGTAGCTCCGATAATTCCAACCTTAACCATACGTCCTCCATCTGAATGTTTATTTATTCATTCGTGTACATATATTATTCATCAATAAAAATGACAAGTTCCATTATAACAACTTTTTTTTCTATGTAAAGTGTTTATTCATTATTTTTTATATTTATGCAATGTTCTTGCATAAAGTTGCATAATATACATTTTTACCTATTGCATTTTCATAATAAGTAGTTTATTATAATCAGCAGAGTTTTACACTTTGTAATAGCATTATTTACTACATAATATTTATTACATAATTAAACCTATTACTTAATTATATGGAGGTACATTAATAATGAAAGAGAAAGTTGTTCTTGCTTATTCAGGTGGTCTTGATACTACAGCAATCATTCCTTGGTTAAAGGAAACTTTCGACTATGATGTTATCTGTGTATGTGCAGATTGCGGTCAGGAAGAGGAATTAGACGGACTTGAAGAAAGAGCTTTATCTTGTGGAGCTGCCAAGTTATATATCGAAGACATCACAGATGAATTCTGCGATAACTACATCGTTCCATGTGTACAGGCTCACGCAGTTTATGAAAATAAATATTTACTTGGTACATCAATGGCAAGACCTATCATTGCCAAAAGACTTGTTGAAATTGCCCGTAAAGAAGGTGCTGTTGCTATCTGCCATGGTGCTACAGGTAAGGGTAATGACCAGATCAGATTTGAGCTTACAATCAAGGCTTTAGCTCCAGATATCCAGATTATCGCTCCTTGGAGAGATTCAAGATGGACATTACAGTCTCGTGAAGATGAAATCGAATATTGCAGACAGCACGGTATTCACCTTCCATTCAGCCCTGACTCAAGCTACAGCCGTGACCGTAACATCTGGCATATAAGCCACGAAGGTCTTGAGCTTGAAGATCCAGCTAATGAGCCTAACTATAAGCACCTTCTTGTTCTTGGATGCACACCAGAAGAAGCTCCAGATGAAGGCGAATATGTAACAATGACATTTGAAAAGGGTGTTCCTACATCTGTTAACGGCAAGAAGATGAAGGTTTCTGATATCATCAGAGAACTTAACAGACTTGGCGGCAAGCACGGCATTGGTATAATTGATATCGTTGAGAACCGTGTTGTTGGTATGAAGTCACGTGGTGTATATGAAACACCTGGTGGAACTATTCTTTACGAAGCTCATCAGCAGCTTGAAGAATTAGTTCTTGACAGGGATACAACAGCAGAGAAGATTAATGTTGCTAACAAGTTCGCTCAGGTTGTATACGAAGGAAAGTGGGAAACACCTCTTCGTGAAGCACTTCAGGCATTTGTCGAAAAGACACAGGAATACGTAACTGGTGAAGTTAAGTTCAAGCTTTACAAGGGCAACATCATCAAAGCCGGAACAACATCTCCATATTCATTATATAACGAATCTATCGCTTCATTCACAACTGGAGACCTTTATGACCACCATGATGCTGATGGTTTCATCAACCTCTTTGGTCTTTCACTTAAGGTAAGAGCTATGAAGAAGCTTGAGAACGAAAAGAAGAATAACAAATAATACTTTAAAAAATATTATATAACAAGTATTATAAAACAAAATCAGGAGCTGCCACATATATATGTAGCAGCTCCATTTTTCATCTTTTATAATGTTTTATGAGTTTTTATAAGCTCTTATAAACTCTAATAAACTCTTATCAAACATTAATCTCAGATATTTCTATATTCTTTTTCTCCTGTTTTTCACAACCATTCCATATATCAAAGTAATAACATAAGAAGCTGCTGCCAGTATACACATAACACCCATAACCCTATAAGCAATCTGAGTATCTATAAACACAGTTCTTCCTAGATATCTGTTACTTACAGCCGCCATACATCTGTTTCCAATTATATTTGCAATAAAAATATATATACCACCTGTTATGACAAATATACATGGGAGTGTGTACCTTACAACCCTGACAGGATTAAATGCAATGATAACAATCAATAATGTGATATATATTAAAAGCATCAATATCTTAAACACAACAGACGTTATTATTCCATATACCTTTATAAGCGGCTGCAGACGATAAGATATATCACCATATATACCACTGGCATAATTATTTATAGCCTCATTTGCAGCATTTTTACTATAGCTAAGAGCTGCCCTGACTATTGTTTCCTGTATATTTCCCATATTGATATTAGATGCTATTTTGTTATATGTCATATCCATAAGCTCATCCAGCTCTGCATCTATATTAATCTCTATATCATCAAAGGATTTTTCTTTAAGCATCCCGTCAACCATAGCCGTTGTATATTTCTGTGCTATTCTGTCTACTATCTTAGAATCCTCTATACTTGTCTGAATTCTGGATAACGCCTCCATATTATCCCCAAGTGAATCAAAAACAGTATCCATAAAACGGTGCGATATAGCAGCTGACAGTCCTGCATCCTTTAACATGCTTGAGACATACATAGGTGCCGTTACACATACAATAAGTATAAGACCTGCTATTACAGATATTAAACCAACACCTATCTGTGTCCATCTATGAGCAGTATCCCTGTATTGTCTGTATCCATATGACATATATATTCCTTCTTTCTGTTTAGATATAACAATTCCGTAATCTTCCTACGCAATCACATTAAAACAATCACATTAACATAATCATATTAACACAATTATATTAATACAACCATAAAAAAATGTAATAGATTTAGTGCTTTCTTACATTTTCCTGAATCTGTTATACCGCTGTCTTGCAAGTTCTTCCTTGTCCATATCAATATATCTGTACATAAAATCACATATCATGCGTTTCATATATAATGTCACTCTTTTTATATTATTTTCATTTATAACCGGATATTCCGGAATGACCTTCTCTATTATGCCAAGCTCATATAAATCTGCTGCCGTCAGCTTCATTATTTCCGCAGCCTCTTTTGCTTTCTTAGAATCCTTCCACAGTATCGATGCAAAGCCTTCTGGTGAAAGTATTGAATATATGGAATTCTCCATCATCCATACCTCATTGGCAACACCTAGTGCAAGTGCACCACCGCTTCCACCTTCGCCAGTTACTATTGACAATACCGGAACTGTAAGACTGCTCATTTCATACAGATTCTTTGCTATAGCTTCTCCCTGGCCTCGCTCTTCTGCACCAAGACCGCAATATGCTCCTGGAGTGTCTATAAAACATATAACCGGTCTGTTAAATTTTTCAGCCTGCTTCATAAGCCTTAGTGCCTTTCTATACCCTTCGGGATTAGGCATTCCAAAGTTTCTTGATATATTCTCTTTAGTAGTCTTACCCTTCATATGTCCTATGACTGTTACAGGAATGCCGCCAAATGTTGCGATTCCACCTATTATTGCTTTATCATCACAAAAGTTTCTGTCACCATGAAGTTCAAAAAAATCTTTAGTTATTTTTTCTATGTAATCTGCGGCATTAGGTCTTTCACTGCTTCTTGCTATTTCAACCTTTTCCCATACATCATACTCATTATACAGATTATTATCAGCCTCAGCCTTTTTTTCTTCTTCTCTATCTATCTTTTTGAAATATATATTATCAAGATACTCAAGATACTTCTTCATAATATCTGAATTGCTCCGGTATGTATCCACATTTTCTTTAACTTCTGTATAAGCTCCACTGTACTTATGTATGTCAAGCAGATGCGCAAGTGTCTTCTTTAGCTCATCCCTTTTAACTATCGCATCCACAAAGCCGTGCTCTAACAGAAATTCAGCTCTCTGAAACCCTTCTGGCAGTTCCTGTCCTATAGTCTGTCTGATAACTCTTGGTCCTGCAAAACCTATAAGGGCACCTGGCTCTGCAAGTATAATATCTCCAAGCATAGCAAAGCTTGCAGTTACACCTCCAGTTGTAGGGTCAGTAAGAACAGTGATATATAAAAGTCCTGCCTCATCATGTTTTTTTAATGCGGCACTTATCTTTGCCATCTGCATAAGAGATACTATTCCCTCCTGCATCCTGGCTCCGCCTGAGCATGTAAATATAATAACCGGCAGCTTCTGCTCTGTAGCCTTCTCAACTGCCCGTGTAAGCTTTTCACCTACAACTTCGCCCATGCTGCCCATAAGAAATCTTGTATCACAGACACCTATAACAGCTTTGCTGCCATCTATCTTTCCAACACCGGTTATTACTGCCTCATCAAGATTTGTTTTTCTTTTAAGATTCTGGATTTTCTCCTCATAACCTGGGTATTCACATGGATTGCTCTCTTCAATGTTAGTATCCCATTCTGAAAATGTATTCTTATCCACTACCATGGATATCCTTGTTCTGGCATCCAGCTTCATATAATATCCACATTCCGGACATACACAATTATTCAGATACATGTCCTCTGTTAAAATTATTTTTGAACAAACCGGACATTTCGTATATAATCCATCTGGAACATTTATATTACTGCTATCCAGATTGTTGATTTTATTTTTATGGATATTCTTTTTAAACAAGCCTTTTATCTGCATATAAATCCTCATTTCCACGCACTCTTACTGTGCATAACGAACAACTATTTTTTACATACCTGTGGATACTCCTCTGGTATGAAATCTGTACTGACATCACCTTTAATAAACTTCTCATTCTGGCATATATCATACATAAAATCTGTATTTGTTGTGACACCTTCAATAATAATCTCGCCAAGGACACTTCTCATCTTCTCAATCACTGTTTTCCTGTCGTTTGCATATGTCATAACCTTCATTATCATGGAATCATAAAAAGGAGGTATCGTATATCCACTATAAACTGCAGTATCTATTCTTACACCATTACCACCTGGTATATGTATATTCTTTATTGTTCCCGGATTAGGTGCAAAGTTCTTTTCAGGGTTTTCAGCATTGATTCTTATTTCCATGGCAGCACCATGTATCCTTACATCCTCCTGCTTAATACCAAGACTTTCGCCGGCTGCTATCTTTATCTGTTCCTTTATAAGATCAACACCTGTCACAAGTTCCGTTATACCATGCTCGACCTGAATACGGGTATTTACCTCCATAAAGTAATAATTGTCGTTTTTGTCAAGAAGAAACTCAACTGTTCCTGCATTTTCATAGTTAACTGCCTTAGCCACTGCCACTGCAGTATCTCCCATTCTCTTTCTTAATTCATCATTCAACGCAGGAGAGGGTGATTCCTCAACTAACTTCTGGTGATTTCTTTGTATTGAACAATCTCTTTCACCAAGATGAATTGTATTTCCATATTTATCAGCTAATATCTGGAACTCTATATGTCTTGGCTTTTCTATATATTTTTCTATATACATTGTGCCATCAGCAAAGCCATTCACAGCTTCTCTCTGTGCGTTATCGAATTCCCTTTTAAAATCTTCTTTTGTATATACAACACGCATCCCCTTGCCACCGCCGCCAAGTGCAGCTTTAACCATAACAGGATAACCTATATTGTCTGCAAGCTCTTTTCCTCTTTCTGCATCCATAACTGGTTCTTTGGTTCCTGGAATAACTGGAATACCTGCTGATATCATTGTATTTCTTGCTTCCTGTTTATTACCTGTTTTCTCTATGATATCTGAATCTGGACCTATAAATGTGATGTTACATTTTTCACATAATGATGCAAACTTACTGTTTTCAGAAAGAAATCCAAAGCCTGGATGTATTGCATCTGCATGTGTAGCTACTGTTGCACTCAATATTCTTTCCATATTAAGGTAACTATCCTTAGCTGCTGCCTTTCCTATACATACACTCTCATCAGCCAGCTGCGTATGAAGTGCTTCCTTATCCGCCTCAGAATATACTGCAACTGTCTGTATACCCATTTCCCTACAGGCTCTTATTATTCTAACAGCTATTTCGCCTCTGTTCGCTATCAATATCTTATTAAACACAGCTTCATCTCCTTATAATCATTCCATAATCCACATATTATATTTATAACATCAGACGGATTAACCTACCATAAATGTAAGCTCTGCTGTAAGTGCAACCTCGCCATCTACCGTCGCAACAGCCTTTCCCACGCCAACTGGTCCTTTTTTCTTTATAATCTCACATTCCATCTTAAGTTTATCACCAGGAACTACTTTTCTTTTAAATCTTGCATTATTAACTGCACCAAAATATGCTGTTTTACCTTTGTTTTCTTCCAGCGAAAGTATCGCAACAGCGCCTACCTGTGCGCATGCCTCTATCTGAAGGACCCCCGGCATAACAGGCTCAGCTGGAAAATGTCCTGCAAAATAAGGCTCATCATATGTAATACACTTATATCCTGTTGCCTTTATTCCAGGCTCAAGTTCATCTATCGTATCCACAAGCAGAAAAGGATGTCTGTGTGGTATAATATCCATTATTTCCTTTGTTGTAAGCATACTTAACTCCTTATATTAAATAATCGAATTTCATATATATAATGTCGGTATCAAAAACCCATGCCTTTGATACCGACGTATTGTCAGACTGGTTTTATAACAAACATAGGCTGTCCATATTCAACCATCTGTTCATTATCTACAAGAATATCAGTAACCACACCATCATAATCACTTTCAATCTCATTCATAAGCTTCATTGCTTCTACTATACCGATTACCTGACCTTTTTTAACCCTGTCACCTATTGCTACATATGCATCAGCTTCCGGAGATGCTGAACTGTAAAATACACCTACAAGTGGTGAATTAACAGTAAGCACATTATCATCAGAAGTTTTAATGTCCGATTTATTCAATCCTGATTCATTGCCGTTATCGCTATTAACTATATCATCAGCACCGGCAGTTTCTTTAACAGCTGCCCTGTCACTTCTGTCAGCGCCAAGCGAAAGCTTAGTGTCGCCATCTTCCATGCTAAAGCTTGTAAGTGAAGATTCTGATACAGCATTAATGAGCTTTATTACATTTTCTAATTCCATATATTATCTCCATTTCTTCATGACCTTTTATTCATATTCTGGTATTCCATATATCTCACCAGCAATCTACTTATGTACTTTAAGCGTTCATCATATTATGAATACTTTCTTACTATAAGAGTTGCATTATGTCCACCAAAACCAAGAGAATTCGTCATGACTACATCAACGTCCTTTTCGATTCCTTCATCCTTGACATAATTAAGATCCATTTCTTCCTCTGTTTCTGATAGTCCTACATTTGGATGTATATAACCATCCTGGATTGACTTGACACAGGCTATGAACTCAACTGCGCCCGCTGCACCAAGCAGATGTCCAACCATGGATTTTGTTGAACTTACAGGCACATTGTAAGCTGCATCCTTAAGTGCCAGCTTGATCGCCCTTGTCTCAAAAAGATCATTATGATGGGTACTTGTTCCATGTGCATTTATATAATCGATATCATCTGGTTTTACTTCTGCTTCCTTCATGGCACTTGTCATAGCATATGCAGCTCCACTTCCATCCTCCATAGGTGATGTTATATGGTATGCATCAGAAGAACAGCCATAGCCTGTGATCTCTGCATATATATGCGCTCCTCTCTTTAAAGCATGCTCCAGTTCTTCAAGTACAACCACACCTGCTCCTTCACCCATGACAAAGCCATTTCTTTCTTTGTCAAATGGGATAGAGGCTCTCTTAGGGTCTGTAGATGTTGAAAGTGCTGTAAGCGCAGCAAAACCACCGATTCCAATAGGAGATATAGAACTTTCAGTTCCACCTGCAAACATAACATCTGCTTCTCCATGCTGTATGCTTCTATAGCCTTCACCTATAGAGTTAGTTCCAGTAGCACATGCTGTAACAACATTTATATTCTTACCCTTTAAACCTAGCTGTATTGATACATTGCCAGCTGCCATGTTAGTTATCATAAGAGGTACAAGAAGCGGATTAATCCTAGATGGACCCTTTTCAAGAAGCTTCTTGTGATTGCTTTCCATAGCTTCAAGGCTTCCAACACCAGAGCCTACTGATACACCAACACGGAAAGCATCCTCTTTAGCCATATCAAGCCCCGAATCCTTCATAGCCTCATGCGCGGCCGCAACAGCATACTGGCTGAACTTTTCCATCCTTTTGGCTGCCTTGAAATCCATATAATTCTTAGCATCAAAATCCTTTACCTCTGCTGCAAGCTTAACCTTATAATCTGTTGTATCAAATCTTGTTATATTATCTATTCCAACTGTATTCTCTTTAACAGAATTCCAGAATTCATCCACACTTAAACCTATAGGTGTTATTGCACCCATACCTGTAACAACTACTCTTCTCATCAGATATTCATACCTCCATCTACTGATATCACCTGTCCTGTTATGTATGCTGCTTCATCTGATGCCAGAAATGCTACAGCATTGCTTATATCATCCACGCTTCCCATTCTTGAAAGAGGAATCATATCAAGTACTGACTTCTTCTGTTCATCAGATAAAACCTTTGTCATATCTGTATCAATATATCCAGGTGCAACTGCATTAACAGTTATTCCTCGCGATGCAAGCTCCTTTGCCGCAGATTTGGTAATACCTATCACACCTGCTTTAGAAGCACTGTAATTAACCTGTCCTGCATTACCAGCTATGCCTACAACTGATGACATATTGATTATTCTTCCGCTTCTTTGCTTTAACATGTATCTGCTTACGTGTCTTATGCAGTTAAATGTTCCCTTAAGATTAACATCTATAACTCTGTCAAAATCTTCCTCTTTCATTCTCATGATAAGACCATCTTTTGTTATACCTGCATTATTTATAAGAATGTCTATTCTCTTATATTTATCCATTATATATGTAATCATTTTTTCAGTTTCTTCATACGAATCAACCTGACACTTGTATTTTTCTGCCTTTCCGTTGGCAGCCAGAATATTTTCAACTGTTCTATCTGCTGCCTCATCATTACCACTGTAATTAACAATAACCACAGCCCCCTCTTTGGCAAAACGGGCAGCTATAGCAGCTCCTATTCCTCTGCTAGCTCCGGTTACAAGCACTATCTTGTTTTCATATCTTTTTATACAATTATCCATACACATAACACACTGCCTTTCATCGATACAATATTGCTAAAGCCTTACCAATATCTTGTCTGCATTTATTGCCTGTTATTTTATAACTACTTCCTTTTCCATGCTCTTAGCTATCTTTTTAACAAAGCCAGATAAAGTCTTTCCTGGTCCCACCTCAACAAATGTATCATAACCATCGGCTATCATTTTTCTGACTGACTGTTCAAAACGTACTGAACTATATACCTGCTTTGAAAGAAGTTCTTTTATATATCCACTGGATGTATTCTCATCCACATACTCAGCTGTACAGTTTGCCACATAAGGATACTTCACTTTATCAAAAGTAACTTTTTCAAGATCCTTCATAAGCTTATCACCTGCGCCCTTAAGAAGCTTTGAATGAAACGGTCCACTTACATTAAGAAGGAGTGTTCTTCTTGCTCCTGCTTCCTTAAGCACTTCCATAGCCTCCTGTACACATTCCTTTTTACCTGATATTACTATCTGGCCAGGGCAGTTGTAATTAGCTGCGGAAACTGTATCAGGATACATATCATTATCAGACTCTGTGTTCCCACTTTTATCCTTGTTATATTTAGCAAGTACACTGTCAACCTCATCTGATGTAAGCCCGATAACTGCAGCCATGGCGCCTATACCAGCCGGAACCTCCTGTTCCATATATATTCCACGGTTTCTTACAAGTCTTACACCATCTTCATAAGATAGCGCACCACTTGCAGTAAGTGCACTATATTCACCTAATGAAAGTCCAATAGCTGCATCATACGTAAGGCCCTGCTCAACCATATCAGCAAGCTGGGCGATTTCTGTTACATATAACGCAATCTGTGTATACTCGGTTTTATCAAGAAGATCATTTTCTTCAAATATTAAATGCTCCATATTGATACCTGTCAGTTCACCAGCCTTCTTAAAGCACTTTACTGATGAAGTGCAGCTATTATAGCTTTCTCTTCCCATTCCAGTACGCTGGCTTCCCTGTCCTGGAAACATTACAACTGTTTTTCCCATACCTTTTAAATCCTCATTTCCATACACTGTTTTATGCCAGCTTATTATGTGAATTATATACCTCAGAGACTTCCTTCATAAGCTCCTTAATAATCTCTTCACATGTCTGTTCCTTATTGACAAGACCTGCTATCTGACCTGCCATTACAGTTCCCTGCTTGACATCACCATCCACAACAGCCTTTCTTAGTGTTCCAAGAGTAAGTCTTTCAAGCTTTTCAAACTCAACGCCTTCTTTTTCCATATCAAGATACTCTCTTGTCATGCTGTTTCTAAGTGACCTTACTGGATGACCTGTACTTCTGCCAGTTACTACTGAATCTATATCCTTGGCAGCTATAACTCTGTCCTTATAATTCTGATGGACATTTGACTCCTTAGCCACAACGAATCTTGTTCCCATCTGTACAGCCTCTGCACCAAGCATAAATGCCGCACATACACCTCTGCCATCACCTATTCCGCCAGCTGCTATAACAGGAATATTAACTGCATCAACAACCTGTGGTACAAGTGTCATGGTCGTTTCCTCGCCGATATGTCCACCTGATTCCATGCCCTCTGCTACAACTGCATCTGCTCCGGCACGTTCCATCATTCTTGCAAGTGCAACTGATGCCACAACAGGAATAACCCTTATTCCAGCTTCCTTCCAGGCCTTCATATATTTGCTTGGATTGCCTGCACCTGTTGTTACTGCTTCTATATGCTCATCAATAACAAGCTGTGCTATCTCATCTGCATAATCACTTAAAAGCATAATATTAACACCAACTGGCTTATCTGTTATCTTTCTTGCAATATGTATCTGTTCTTTAACCCATTCTGCCGGCGCATTAGCTGCTCCAATAAATCCCATTCCACCGGCTTTGCTGACGTGGGCTGCCAGATTAGCATCTGCAACCCATGCCATACCGCCCTGTATAACAGGATATTCTATATTAAGAAGCTCTGTTACACGAGTTTTCATAACTTATCTTCCTTCCTGACATTTATAACTATTTCTGGTTAGCCTCGATATAATCAACAACATCCTGTACTGTAAGAATCTTTTCAAGCTCCTCAGATGGAATAGTTACTGAACACTCATCCTCAAGTGACATAACAAGTTCAAAAAGATCAAGTGAATCTGCCTTAAGATCTTCCTTGAAATTAGACTCAGGCTTAATAACTGCCTCATCTATACCTAACTGTGCTGCAACTAATTCTCTTACTTTTTCAAACATAATGTTAAATCTCCTTAATTCTTATTATTTTTTATTATATGTTGTCGGGGTCAAAAGCCCACAACTTTGATATCTATGGCAAAGCTTTTGCCATAAACATCTTATATATGTTAAAATGCCGCTTATCCGGCTGCCTGATATCTTTTAGTAAGCAGTCTGCAAATATCTATATAATAAGCTTAGCATCTTTAACCGTGCTACCATACAAGCAGAATACTTCCCCAGCTTAATCCTGCACCAAAACCGGCAAGTACAAGCTTCTCTCCCTGTTTTAAGCTTCCATTCCTGTTTAACTCATCAAGCAGAATAGGAATGCTTGCTGATGATGTATTTCCATATTCATTCAGATTGACTGGAAACTTATCTTTATCAGCCTTAAGTCTTTTAGCTACACTCTCTATAATACGTACATTAGCCTGATGCAATATGAACTTATCAACTTCATTAATATCCATATTATTATTATGTAAAAGTGTTTCTATAGCTGTAGGAACACTCTTTACGGCGAATTTAAACACTTCCTGTCCATCCATATGTATAAATATATCTGTGCTGCATGAATCAGAAAATCTTCTGCCACCTGTTAAAACAGATGCACCTGTTCCATCATTGTAGATATTGCTGTCAATAATTCCTCTTTCATGACCAACTAAGGCACCTGTAACATCTTCTGTGTTGTTATCAACTGCTTTAAGAACCACTGCACCAGCACCATCTCCAAAAAGCACACACACACTTCTGTCTTTCCAGTTAACTATTTCTGACATTTTTTCTGAACCAATAACAAGTGCATATTTATACGAACCTGCCTTTAACATTGAAGCTGCAATATCCAGGGCTGTAATAAAACCTGAACATGCTGCACTTACATCAAAACACATAGCATTTACTGCTTTAAGCTTTGCCTGTACAAGTGATGCCTGATTAGGAAAAGCATAATCAGGAGTTGACGTTGCAACTATAATCAGACCAATCTTAGAAGCTTCAATACGTGCATCCTCTACTGCATTTCTTGCAGCGTTATATGCCATATCAGCATTATCCATATCTTTTGCTATATGTCTGTTACATATACCAGTTCTTGTCCTTATCCACTCATCACTCGTATCTACCATTTCTGACAGATTATCGTTAGTCAATATATCTGGTGGAACATAGCTTCCTGTTCCTATGATTCTTGTTCTTATCATACTTTTTGTCCTTATTTATTTGACTTACTAACAATTTGATTATCTTACTTTGATTTTCAAACATTATTTTTATACTACAAAACTTATGTGTTTGTCAAGGTTATTTTGATATTCAAATTATTAAAATATACTAAAGCAATAAAAAAAGACCTGAAACAGATTATTACATCTGCTTCAGATCCTTTTTAACTTTTAGTTTAACTTCTTTATCCGGCGTGAGCGATTCACATATCTTTCGTACCGCCTTCTGATATGACAACTTATCTAACTTTAAGCAGTCGGTATCTGTAAGATATTCCCACGTTCTTTTTGGAAATGTAACAAAACATTCCGCAAGAAGCCAGCCTGCTGCCATCTGTGTATAATATCCATAGGCCGAAAAATCCCTGTTTACAAGTGAAAATATATCATCAAGATATAAACCATTAGCACAATTTATTTCATCTGTGCTTTCTATATCTTTAATAGTAACCTTTTTCATTCTCGGTCTTTTCATGCCATGCATATCAACCTTTAAATAGTGGTCTAACAGCATTATAAGCCCTACTCTTGCCCTGTATTCATCAAACGATTCTATACATTCCTTTATGTATGGCAGAAACTCGTCCCGAAACATATCCATAACCCTGAATTCTACACAGAAGCTGTCGTTTACAGCCCAGTTGTTCACAAGAGGAACGAATGTGTTGAAGTCTTTTAAAGCCTTCTTAAAGTCTTTCTCCTTCGCTGTTCCCATTCCTATTATGTAGCTTCTAAGCAGTGTTTCTTCCTGATAAATATCCGGTTCACTAAGCAGCTGCCGGAAATCCTTATTCTCCTTTATCAGCTGTTTTGCATATTGCTTTAATACCGGTTGTCTTATTCCTATTATATTATCGCAGCCAGGAATAAGTGAGGATGTAAATGCTGCATATTCTCCTTTATCAGTCATCCCCAGAAGTTCATTTCTTATATATTCCAGCATTATTCATAAAGAGGATACTTGTCTGTAAGTTCCTTAACCATAGCCATAGCCTTAGCCTGATTAGCATCAACGTCATCTACAAGTAATGCAATAGCTTCTGCTACTACATCCATATCTGCTGTGTTGAAGCCTCTTGTTGTAACTGCTGCTGTACCAAGTCTGATACCACTTGTTACGAAAGGTGAAGCTGGATCGTTAGGGATAGTGTTCTTGTTGCATGTAATGTTAGCTGCATCAAGAAGCTTTTCTACTTCCTTACCAGTCTTATTCTTGCTTAAAAGGTTAACAAGCATAAGGTGATTATCTGTACCACCAGATACGATATCAAAACCTCTGTTCATAAGTCCTGTACAAAGAGCCTGTGCATTATCAACAATGTTCTTAGCATAAGTCTTAAAGCTTGGGTCAAGTGCTTCCTTTAAGCATACTGCCTTACCAGCAATAACATGCATAAGTGGACCTCCCTGGATTCCTGGGAATACAGCCTTGTTAAACTTAAACTTTTCAGCAGCTTCTGCTGATGAAAGAATCATACCACCTCTTGGTCCTCTTAATGTTTTATGAGTTGTAGTTGTAACTACATCAGCATAAGGGATAGGGCTTGGATGCTCTCCACCTGCTACAAGACCAGCAATATGAGCCATATCTACCATAAGATAAGCACCAACTTCATCAGCTATCTCTCTGAACTTCTTAAAATCAATAACTCTTGCATATGCAGATGCACCAGCAATGATCATCTTTGGCTTACATTCCTTAGCAATTCTTAATACTTCATCATAATCTATAAAGCCTTCAGCTGTAACTCCATAAGGAACTATATTAAAATATTTACCAGAGATATTAACTGGTGAACCATGTGAAAGGTGTCCACCACAGTCAAGGCTCATACCCATAACAGTATCACCTGGTTCTACCATAGCAAAGAATGCTGCAAGGTTAGCCTGTGCACCTGAATGTGGCTGAACATTGGCATATTCACAACCAAATAACTTCTTAGCTCTCTCAATTGCAAGTGTTTCAACAACATCTACATATTCGCAGCCACCATAATATCTCTTTCCAGGATATCCTTCTGCATACTTGTTAGTAAGAGGGCTTCCCATAGCTGCCATAACAGCTTTACTTACAAGGTTCTCAGAAGCTATTAATTCAATATGGCTTCTCTGTCTTGCTAACTCATCATCCATAGCTTTAGCTAATTCTGGATCATAGTTCAATACTTCATCAAATGAATACATATTACAACCTCCATTTTCTATAGTTGTAGTTATACAACCTGTTTGACTATTAATTTTATAGATTATTTATCAATAAGTCAATGTATAATTATACATTTGTACAATAATTAAGTTATTTAATACAATCTTCATTAGAATATCCGCCTTAGAAAGTTATATAAGCCATTATTCCATACACCTGCCTCGTGTCCGCCGTGTCTGTAATAGAATATATGGTCAATTGAATGTTCTGTCATATATCTTGAATAATTCTCTGATGATACCCTGCAATATGGATCTTCATCACCTGTTACTATAAGTGTAAGAAGTGGTGCTTCCCCGCTTTCCTTAACAAGCTCAGGAAGAAGATATCCCCTGTTGCCATATAATGTTTCACCGCTTCCTGTATTAACAACTCCTCCAACAGGCTCAAATGCACCTACATACCCAAATATATCAGGGTGTGCAAAGCATAAATAAAGAGCTTCCCGTCCACCTAATGAATATCCCGCAATTCCTGTGTATTCCCTGCCTATCTTAGTTGAATAATGCGAATTAATATATGGAATAAGAGCATTAATCACATCATTTTCACAGGCATCATATCTTGCAGTTAAATCTGAAAATCCATAATCAGATTCCTGCTTTCCGTCAACATCCGTAAATACAGTAAAGCTTACTAATATCATATCGTTGCGGTTGTATTCATACACAATATTCTGTGCTGTTGGTCTTGCACCAAGAACCCTGTAATCTTCATATGTTCCACTCATTCCGTGAAGAAGATATACTACAGGATAGCTTTTACTCTTATCATATCCATATGGAAGATACACATTGGCATTTCTTGTAGCATTAGTAGTTGGAGAATAATATTCTATCTTCTCAATCTCACCATAATTGCCGCCAAGATGTTCTGAATTAAACGCTTCTGGTTCTTCATAATTAGTATCATTCTTATCATAAGAGAACAACATTACCGGATAATCGTGATTAATTCCAGCTTCGTCTGTTGTACTATTATTTTCATTAACACTGTCACCATTAGTATTTTGGTTGCCACAACTTGTTAACAACAGGCTTGCTGATAATGCAAATGCCATTATAAGTGCCTCTGTTTTTCTAATATTATTTCTTCTCATAATTAATCACCTCATATAATTATTAATTAAACCTGATTATTAACTCTACATTTTGATAATAGCATTTAGAGTTAACTTCAAGTCAAGCATAAAATATTCCTATATAAATAAAATATATGAAGCACCTTCTCACACTAAGCACTGTCGCTTGCGACAACCTACATCTTCGTGCAAGTGTGCATCATCGGCACATAGCACCTTTTATGTATAGGAAATTCTATCGAAATTCCCTATTACATAAAAAAACAACAGCTGTCTTTTATAAATAATGCAGACATAAAATGTCATTTGCACTCCTTATAATAAACATACTGTTGTCTTATAAATATTAATAACCCTGCAAAACCATCCTGATTATATTATTAATTACAACTTATAATAATCAACTGCTAGTCTTGCAATACATTGTAATCTGCTTAATCTCTTACAATCCATTTAGTTATCTACTGAACTCTTTAAGTCCTCTGCAAGAAGATATATGTTATGTAATATATTCTTACAGTTCTTCATACTTTCAACTGTTGTGTCAGATACTTTTAGGCCTTCAGTTGAAGCAGCTGCTACCTCTTCTCCTGTTGCTGATAAATGTGAAATATTATCAGAAATAACAGAAGTTGAATCCAGTATCTTGTTAATGCTCTGCTCTGCAGAATCTATATTGTTCATAAGATTGTCAACTGTTTTTCCTACGTCCTCAAAAGTCACTCTTGTATTATCAATAAGTTCATTCTGCTTATTAACTGACTCAACTGACGCTTTTATGCTCTCATTAGCTTTCTTCGTATCTTCATAAAGATTATTGATTATATCTGTTATGCTTGAAGATGCATTCTTAGTCTGTTCTGAGAGCTGTCTTATCTCTTCGGCTACTACTGCGAAGCCCTTTCCGGCTTCTCCTGCTCTTGCTGCTTCTATTGAAGCATTTAATGCAAGAAGGTTAGTCTGGCTTGAAATCTCTACGATAGAACCAATAAATCCCTGTACATCATCAACCTTTTCTGTAAGACTGTTAATCACATCTACGATTATATTGCTTGCATCATGTACATTCTGTGCCTGTTCCTTAAGTTCAACTACTATAGCCTTACTATCATTAACAGTCTCATCTGTTCTGTGTGAAGCCTCAACCATCTCGCTTATCTCTTTTTCAGCAATATCAGTGTTTTCTTGAATCTCTGCACACATAGTGGCCTGTCTTTGTATGGCTTCTGCTGTGCTTTCTGTGCTTTCTGCTATATCTTTCATTGAATTGTGGTTTATATCTATGCTCTTTTCTAACTCATCAAGCATATCCATAGCCTGTCCGAAATGTCTGGTTATATTATCAGCTACAGCAACCATCTTCTCGTTATTCTCTTTCTGTATAACTGCTGCTTTTTCTATCTTGTTCATATTCTCTACAAAAAACTGCTTAAGCAGCTTTGTTACACTAAGAGATATACATGTAACAATAACCAATACTAATATAGCAAGAACCCTGCTTGCCATAGCCACTCCATTATACATATTATAATCCATAATAAGTCTTATGACATTACCAGCTATCGCAACACCATCAGCCCACAATATTAGTTTTTCATTAAGATATACCATCGAAGCCATAATCAAAGGAAGTACATATGTCCATACACCATCAGTTGAATTAAGCAGTATAAGAACAACATATCCAAATGCCATTGATACCGCAATCGTTAATTCACACACTCTGGTCTTCTTCCTTAAAATATAAGCAGCTACTGATACAATAATTACAGCAAGTGCCACAACAAACTGTATTAAAATCTTTCCTTTGTTATGTCCGTCACCCACTCCTAATGCTGCCATCAGGGTCAGCGCAATATAACCAAATACTATGAGAACTGTAAATAAAACAGTCCTGTTTGCCCTTATATACTGATTCTCTGTCATAATTTTTCTCCAGTCTTTTGTTATAGTTTTGCAAAGATTTATAAAAAAAGTATATACCCATGATTATTCAAATGCAATATTTTTGCTAAAAAAAAGCTGATAAAGCCATTATTTTCATCCAGATTTCACAAAGTATTGTCTAAAAATATAGTTAAAAAAAGCATTTGAAAATATCCATTAAATACTTTCAAATGCTCTTAAAATATTATTCCTGTTCTGACTCTGTAATTCTGATAGATAAGTCTTCAAGCTGTTTTGCATCTACTACATCTGGTGCATTAGTAAGAAGACATGTTGCATCCTTTACCTTAGGAAATGCAATAACATCTCTTATTGAATCTCTCTTAGCCATAAGCATAACAAGTCTGTCAAGACCATATGCAAGACCAGCGTGTGGTGGTACTCCGTACTTGAACGCATCAAGTAAGAAACCAAACTTCTCATTAGCAACTTCATCTGTAAGACCAAGTGCCTTAAACATTCTTGACTGTACATCAGCCTGATGGATTCTTACTGAACCACCACCTATCTCTGTACCGTTAAGTACAATATCATAAGCCTTGGCACGTACTGAACCTGGGTCTGACTCAAGCTTATCAAGATCCTCATCCATAGGCATAGTAAATGGATGATGCATAGCTACGAATCTCTCTTCTTCATCTGACCACTCAAACTGTGGGAATTCTGTTACCCAGAGGAACTTATAATCATTCTTATCAAGAAGTCCCATCTGTCCAGCAAGTTCAACTCTTAATGCTCCAAGTACATTCCATACAATCTTATTGCGGTCAGCAGCAAATAAAAGAAGGTCACCCGGCTTACCTTCCATAGCCTCAACAAGTGCGTTCATCTCATCCTCAGTCATAAACTTAGAGAATGAAGACTTAAGTGAACCATCTTCGTGAATAGCTATATAAGCAAGACCCTTTGCACCATATCCCTTTGCAAAGTCGACAAGTGCATCAATCTTCTTACGAGGCATACTTCCCTGTCCATTGGCATTAATACCTCTTACAGTTCCACCATTCTCGATAGCCCCTGTAAATACGCCGAAACCACAGTTCTTTACTATGTCTGTAACATTCTTAAGTTCCATACCAAATCTTAAATCTGGCTTATCAGAACCAAATCTATCCATAGCTTCCTGCCATGTCATACGCTGGATTGGAAGCTGTACATCAATATCTAATACCTCTTTGAAAAGATATGCTAAAAGTCTTTCATTAACATCAATTACATCATCAACGTCAACAAATGACAATTCCATATCTATCTGAGTGAATTCCGGCTGTCTGTCAGCTCTTAAATCTTCATCTCTGAAACATCTTGCAATCTGCATATATCTGTCATATCCAGAGCACATAAGCATCTGCTTAAAGAGCTGTGGTGACTGTGGAAGTGCATAGAATTTTCCTGGATGAACCCTGCTTGGCACAAGATAATCTCTTGCTCCTTCCGGAGTTGACTTAGTAAGCATAGGTGTCTCTATTTCAAGGAAACCTTCATTAGCAAGAAATGCTCTTGTAAGAGTGGCAACCTTGCTTCTCATAATGATATTAGACTGAATATCAGGACGTCTAAGATCAAGGCATCTATATTTAAGTCTTATATCTTCTTTAGTATTAATATTATCCTCAATTGGAAATGGAGGTGTCTCTGACTCAGAAAGTATTCTTAATGATTCAGCCGCAATCTCAATATCACCGGTCTTAAGATTGTCATTAACTGCTCCACTTCTCTTAATAACCTTACCTACTACAGCTATTACGAATTCATTTCTTAATGTATATGCCTTGTCAAATCCTTCTTTGCCGATAATATTCTCATCAAAAAGAATCTGTAAAAGACCGCTTCTGTCTCTTAAATCCACAAATATAAGTGAACCAAGATTACGTCTTTTAGCAACCCAGCCCATAACTGTAACTGTACTGCCAATATCTGCACTTGAAACTTCTGTGCATCTGTGTGTTCTCTTTAAGCCAACCATTGACTCTGCCATAGTTAATTACCTCATTCTTCTTAGCTGTATTAACAGCCTGTTTTATTTGCCCTAAGGCATAATTAGGTTACTCCTAATCCTGACTGATTTTTAGTATATCACTTATATCCAAATCATCAATATCTAATCTGCTATTATTAATCAATTCTATAGTCGAATCTTCGTGAATAAGCCTCTGGAATAAAAGGAATACTCTGATATCCATATTCTTAATCTCATCTATCATAATTGTAACAGCAGTGTCTATATCAAATGCTTTCCTATATGGTCTGTCTGATATAAGTGCCGCAAATTCATCTGCAACCTTTAATATTCTTGCTCCTAATGGTATCTGCTCACCAACAAGCCCATTAGGATATCCGCTTCCATCAAAACATTCATGATGTGAAAGAACGACATCCATTATATTATCTGAATAATCGTATTTTTTCAATAGATCATGGCTTATCTTTGAGTGCATACTCATATACTGCTTCTCATCTTCCGGAAGTGCCTCATCGGTTCTTCCATACAGATATTCTGAAAGCTTTAACTTTCCAACATCGTGAACCATCGCAGCAATCTTTAATTCGTATGCCTCATCTTTAGACAAACCACACATCTGTGCAAGCTCATATGTCAGATTGGCAACAAGCACTCCGTGCTTAATTCCACTTTTAAAATCATTAATCATATAATCAATGAGTTCATTATTGTTATTCTTCATAATTCTACCATATCAATATACTTAATGCTGAATCAATTCCATTCAGACAATATTATATTATATTTTTATGTGAAAGAAATGTCAATGTCCTTATCGGCTATATTTAAAGAGAAACCTTGTATACACGTTTATTTAAGCTTTGCAAAATGTTCTTTAGCAAATTCCATATCCTGAACCGCCTCAAGAGTTCCAACATAATTTCCCTGCTTGTCCCTTACTGCAATATATTTAACAAGCATAGTCCTTCCTTGTTTATCCATCCAGACAGATACTTCATCAAGTGTTCCTATCCTGAATTCTTCTATAATTCTTCTGACCTTTGCCTCAATCTTTGGTGGGTGGCACGAGAATACCTCCCTGTCAATTGCCATAACAGGTCTTTTAAATACCTTTGACCCTTCATTAAAATATCTGTTGATATTATCTTCATCAACAAATGTTATCTCCATTGGTATTGCATTAAGCAGTGCCTCAAGCTGCGAAAGTGTCATATGTCCGCCTGCCATATATAACTCATTCTGAACATCTTCTTTCTTATCAGATTGTTCTGACACTTCAGGTTTATACACATTTTCTACTTCTTCTGCTTTCTCCCATCTGTCTGATACTGTATCAAGGCACACGGCATAATCTTTGGAATCGTGATATATTCCAATCCACTCAGCTTCCGTAAAATTAGCGGCACAGTTAGGATATAATATATTATCTTCCTTATATATCATCTCCTCTGCCCTCTTTATAACATTTTCTATTCTTTCAATTAATTTACCGTCCAGACTTTTACCATTATTGTTATCCGCACTGTTATTATTGTCTGCTTTGCTACTGTTATTACCGTCCACGTAATTTAACTGCTTTGCTATGTCTGACAGCTCATCTCTTATCTCATCATCAACTGTCCACATAACCGCCGAAGGTCCGCTGATTTTATATCGTACATTAAGCACCGGATATAACAAATCCCCTTTCTTGGCATAATGAATTGATAACTCCCTGAGCTTATATATCTTCTCTTTCAGTGCCTTTATATCAATATGTCCGCTTGTAATATTTTCTTTAATATCATCAATAACCTGCTGGATTGCCTTATTTTCTTTCACAAAAGTATTTAATGGGTGGCCGCTTATCATAGCCAGTTTATTAAAAATGCTTTCTCTGTCTTTACGCATATCTGCAATGGCACTCTTAGTCATACCTTTCATTGTGTCATCATAGTACTTTTTCATCTCTGATATTTCATTTTCCGCCTTGGCTATTCTTTCTTCCTTAGTCGCACCGTGAAATAATGCTGAGTGAACATCACACAGCTTTGAAACCTCTGATATAGGTGTTCCCTCTGCTATCAACGCCTGCTCCGCTTCCATAATCTCTATTGGATTGACATCATTGAATTCCTTAACAAAATCTTTCTTAACATTCTCAAGACTTTCACCATCACCAAGTCTTTTAAGATAGCCTTTAATCTGTTCTGTCCTGTTCATATAATTCCTCCATTATTTTTATTATATTTTTCAATCTATCTGCTGGTAATTTATCAGCTTTATATATAAGCTGGCTGTTATGCTTATATGTGCATCATATTATAATCTGCTTTATTATCTTGTAAGCTTACAGTCACTCTTACCTGTATATCTTGTAAGACCACAATTACACTTATCTGTATGTGGATTATTAGTATGTCTGGATTGTAACATCTTCATTCCGCATTAATATGTTGTATTTACAACACTTTCAAGGTTAATATTCATATCTTAATTGTTTTGCTTGTTAATAATCCTGCTTTTATAATATAATACTTAGGACGATTAACGATTGTGGGGTGAATATTTTATGAAATATGATGTAATAATTATAGGTGCTGGTCCGGGCGGAATATTCTCTGCTTATGAGCTTATGAAGAAAGCTCCTGATCTAAAGGTTGCCGTATTTGAAGAAGGTAATACTTTAGAGAAGAGAAAATGTCCAATTGACGGAAAAAATATAAAATCCTGTATCAAATGCCCAACCTGTGCCATTATGAATGGCTTTGGCGGTGCCGGAGCATTTTCTGATGGCAAATACAACATTACTAATGACTTTGGTGGTACTCTTTACGAATATATCGGCAAGGAAGAAGCTATTGGCCTTATGAAATATGTTGATACCATCAATACTTCCCACGGCGGTGAGGATACGCATATGTACTCAACTGCCGGTACTAAATTCAAGACTTTATGTATGCAGAACAAATTAAAGCTTCTTGATGCTTCTGTAAGACATCTTGGAACTGATATTAATTATATTGTCCTTGAAAATATGTACGATGAAATGAAGGAGCATATTGATTTCTACTTTAATACTCCTGTTACTAATATTGAAATAATCGATAATAATTACCGCATATATTACAAAGATACCTATATGGACTGCAACAAATGTATTGTGTCAGTTGGAAGAAGCGGAAGCAAATGGATTGAAAAAGTCTGTCAGGACTTAGATATTCCAACCAAATCAAACCGTGTTGATATCGGCGTAAGAGTTGAGCTTCCTGCTGTTATATTTGCACATCTTACAGATGAATTATACGAAAGTAAGATTGTATACAGGACTGAAAAGTTTGAGGATTTAGTCCGCACCTTCTGTATGAATCCTAACGGTATCGTTGTTAATGAGAATACGAACGGCATTGTAACTGTTAATGGACACAGCTATGAAGGCAGTGATAAACAGACTGAAAATACTAACTTTGCCCTGCTTGTTGCAAAGCACTTTTCTGAACCTTTCAAGGACAGCAACGGATATGGTGAAAGTATTGCACGTCTTTCTAATATGCTTGGCGGCGGTGTAATTGTCCAAAGATTCGGTGACCTTATACGAGGCAGACGAAGCACAGATAAAAGAATCGAAGAAGGACTTGTCAGACCTACTCTTTCTGCTACTCCAGGCGATTTAAGCCTTGTTCTTCCTAAGCGTATACTTGATGGAATAATAGAGATGATTTACGCTCTTGATAAGATTGCTCCGGGTACTGCCAATGACGACACTCTTTTATATGGTGTTGAGGTCAAATTCTACAATATGGAAGTTGAGATTGACAACAACCTTGAAACCAAGTACAAAGGTCTTTACATAATCGGTGACGGAAGCGGCGTTACACATTCATTATCACACGCTTCTGCAAGTGGTGTATATGTTGCAAGACGAATAATTGATGAGGAAGAATAATTCCATATTAAAATAATTCTCAATAATTAATATTAAGAATAGGTCAATATATTTTAATGAATCCGCTCTAAACATTTCACAAGTAAAGATTAGAACAATAAACCCTTTATATATAATAATACTTAAAGCTGATAAAATCTCCCTGTAACTTATATCTTTCCTAAGCCTTTGATTCCGGATATAAGTTACAGGGAGATTTATTCTTAATAATCTATCTAGTTCGATAATTAAAATCTACCATAATATCTATTAGTATCTATTTTATTAAGTTAATAATCTACTCAAGTCTTATTTAACTTCTACAAGCTCAATCTTAAAGTTAAGTTCTTTTCCTGCCATCTCGTGGTTAGCATCAAATGTTATGTCATTCTCTGTTAATGCTGTTACCTTAGCTGGAAATGGCTGTCCATATACATTCTGAAGATATACCATATCATCAACCTTAAGTTCTTCTGAACCTGCAAGCTCGCTGATTGGAACTGTGATAATTGCATCTGGATTTTTCTCTCCATAAGCTTCTTCTGGCATTAAATGTATATCTATTATATCTCCTACATTCATATCAGCTACAGCCTTATCAAAGCCAAGTATCATCATACCTGCACCACAGGTGAATTCAAGAGGTTCTCCTCTGTCATAAGATGAATCGAACTGTGTTCCATCGTTAAATGTTCCTTTATAGTGTACTCTGCACACCCTGCCTACATTAGCTCCATCAAATAAAGGTGCTCCTCCACCACAACCCGAACAACCGCCACAACCTGATGTTTCATTACTTCCACAGCCGCAGCTTCCGTCATCTGTGTCACTTCCACAACCACAGCCACAGCCACAGCTTTCATTTTCTGTATCAGCAGCTCCACAGTTCTGTTCTTCTTCGTGTAAATGATGACTGCAATTAACACCCTCTGATATTAATTCTCCATTAAGGTATGCCTCTAGTGCTTCATCTGCATTGCCTGATACACCTGAATATACTTCTATGCCTGCTTCTCCTAATGCATTGGCAGCACCACCACCGATACCACCACATATAACAGCATTAATATCAAGACCTGCAAGAAGTCCTGCCATAGCTGAATGTCCAGAGCCTTCACTCTCTATAACTTCTTCTTTAACAATGTTCTGTCCATCTGTTTCATAAATCTTAAATTGTCTTGAATGTCCGAAATGCTCAAAAACATTTCCATTCTCGTAAGCAACTGCTATCTTCATATTATCCTCATTTCTATATTTTTTATAATAAGCGTATATCCTGATTTCAGGACACTATATTCCTTTAAATATAATTTAATTCTATCTATCCTAAGGAAATTATTACCAAATAATAATTCCTTTCAAATTGTTATTTCAATAACTACTATTTCTAGAAATTATTTTCCTCAAAGAATTTCTTCTTTCGATCAATCATTTCATCAATTCTTTGAATATAATTACGAACGTCTTTTACATTTTCTATTCTCTCAATTCTGACTGAATGATTATCATCTGCTTCATTATGAAATACTACCTTGCTGGAAGCTCCTGCACCACAGGCAATTATTGTCTGCTTTTCCTCCATAATAAGAATGTTATATATACATTCAAGTCCCTCAACTGAGTAACCGACATTCTCAAAATTACCTGCCATATTCTTCTGACGATACATATAATAAGGCTCCATTGACAGTCTTTTGGCTGTGTCCTCTGTCATTCTTATTATCTCATCTGTATTATTGGTAGATAACTGCTTATATTTATCTCTCCATATATTAAGTGCCGCCGCTCTCTTTATTGCAAGAGAATGTACTGTAAGGCTCTCAGGCTTCATCGCCTCAATCTCTGATAATGTATGAGCCACCTCATCAACATCTTCACCGACAAGTCCAAGAATAATATCCATATTAATATTATTAAAACCTTCTTCCCTTGCCATAGAATACACATTTTTAATCTGCTCTACAGTGTGCTTTCTTCCTATAAGGTCAAGTGTCTGCTGGTTCATCGTCTGCGGATTAATAGATATTCTTCCAACATTATGTGCCTTTAACACCTTTAACTTATCCCTTGTTATGCTGTCTGGACGTCCTGCTTCAACTGTAAATTCATGACAGCCGTCAATATCAAAAAGCTCCTTTAAAGCCGTTATGAGCCTGTCAAGCTGTGCCGCACCAAGTGTTGTTGGTGTTCCACCGCCAAAATACACTGTATCAAGTCTTCTGCCTTTCATCGCCCTTGCTACAAAGGTCATCTCCTTAATAAGTGCATCAAGGTAATCATCCACATAATTCTTATACGCATCAAGTGCATATGATGAAAATGAGCAGTACAAGCATATACTTGGACAAAATGGTATTCCAATATATAAACTGTAACCATTCTTATAATCTATCTTATTAAGAATGTCCATTTCTTTCTTTGCTACATTTATTGCAAGGCTGGCTTTCTTCTCACTTGCCTTATGCTTATCCATAAAATGCTTCTTTATAGTCTGCTCATCTTCGCCATCTTCAAGCATAACATATGCAATCTTGCTTGGGCGCACTCCTGTAAGATAACCCCAGGGCAGTGTCTTTCCTGTCATCTGGCTGAGCCTGTCATATAAATATGACTTGAATTTATCGTGCATTTCGCTCTTGTTAAGTCCTGTCATATCAGGTACTGTTATATCAATCACTTTATCAGCTTCTGTGGCAACTGTATCCTGCTTATATGCCTTTACCTCCATTCTTGGGTAAAATGAACGCACAAGAACTATTGCATCATCATAAAATGTATCGTTATCAATTTTAATATATATCATACTGTTCATCTTTCCTACGCACCTATAAATGGGTTATGAACCCTCTCATATCCTATGCTTGTTCCCTCGCCGTGTCCTGTATACACCTTGGTATCGTCTGGAAGCGCCATTAACTTATCCTTAATTGAATGCACAATGTCGCTCATACTTCCGCCTGGGAAATCTGTTCTTCCAACTGACTCACAGAAAAGTGTATCACCTGAGAATAACACGCCGATTGACCCAATATAATAGCACGTTCCACCCTCCGTATGTCCCGGTGTATGGATTGCCTTAATATCAAAGCCTGCAAGATTAAGTACATCACCATCATTGTGCCATATATCAGCCTTCACAGACAGGTTCATTCCATAAGCCTCACCAAGATTAATATGAGGTGTACTTAATGTATTCTTCTCCTCTGCTGAGGCATACACCTTGACATTATATTTATCCCTCACTTCATCTGCTGCCATAATATGGTCAAAATGTCCGTGTGTTAAAAGTATTCCCTTTAACATACAGCCCGACTCATCTATCATCTCGCTTATCTTTCCAGCATTATCCGCAGGGTCTATAAGCACGCACTCCTTAGTGTCTGTATTACAAAGCAGGTAGCAGTTCGTTCCTACCATTCCTAATACTCTTACATCTATTTTATACATTATAATCTCCAATCCCTGTGTCAAAAATGCTGCCGTACGAAGCAATATATAAAATATCTTAACTTCGCACGACAGCAGTTATAAATATCAGCCTGTAGCTCTCTCTATATCTGTCACTCCGTCAATCTTTCTTAAATTGTCAATTAATCTGTTAAGCTCTTCCTTACCAGATACAACAAATCCAAGATTGATTGTTGCAAGCTGTTTCTTATTAACACGGCTGTTCATAAATCTTACATCTATATTGGCTTCCGTAAACAGACGTGAAATATCAACAATAAGTCCTTTTCTATTGCCTGCATATATATTAATCTCTGCACTGTACTTCTCATCTTTATTCTCTGTCTGCTCCCACTCAGCTTCAATAAGCCTTGCTCTTTCATTAGCTGGGAAATTAAGAATATTAACACAATCTGTTCTGTGAATTGATATTCCTCTTCCTCTTGTAACAAATCCAACAATCTCATCACCCGGCACTGGATTACAGCACTTAGAGAAACGGACAGCAACATCATGTATTCCTTTTACAACAATACCGCCTTTGCCCTTCTTCTCCTTCTCTTTCTCCTTGCTCTCACTTGCCACAATGCTGTCAAGTACCTGCTTGTCAGTTATCTCAGCCTTCTTGGTCTTCTGATATTCCTCATTAAGCTTATTGACAATCTGACCTTCTTTTAATGCACCATGTCCTACTGCCGCAAGAACAGCATTCCAGTCTTTGTAACCATATTTTCTTAGTGCTTTCTCAACAAACTCAGGCTTATTAATCTCAGAAAGAACAATTCCCTTACTCTTACAGTAATTAGATATAAGTTCCTTGCCCTTTATAATATTGTCTTCTTTAAGCTCCTGCTTAAACCACTGGTTAATCTTGTTACGGGCCTGTGTTGACTTAACCATTGAAAGCCAGTCACGGCTTGGTCCTTTGGAATTCTGTGATGTTATAATCTCAATTCTGTCACCATTCTTAATCTCATAATCAATATTAACAAGCTTGCCATTGACCCTTGCACCAACCATCTTGTTACCTACAGCACTATGTATGCTGTATGCAAAATCTATTGGATTAGAACCTGCTGGAAGTGTCTTAACATCACCTGTAGGAGTGAAACAGTACACTGAATCAGAAAAAAGGTTAAGGTCATTCTTAATTGATGATAAGAATTCCTTGTTATCAGACATATCTCTCTGCCATTCAAGAATCTGTCTTAGCCAGCTAAGCTTAGCTTCCTCACTCTTATCAGACTCTCCTGTCTTGCCTTCTTTATACTTCCAGTGGGCAGCAATACCATATTCAGCAATTCTGTGCATTTCATAAGTTCTTATCTGTACCTCGAATGGCTGTCCGTTAGAAGCAATAAGTGTTGTATGAAGCGACTGGTACATATTAGGCTTAGGCATTGCTATATAATCTTTAAAACGTCCCGGTATTGGCTTATACATTTCGTGAATAACACCAAGTGCCGCATAACAATCCTTGACTGTATCAACCTTTATGCGAACGGCAAATATATCATATATCTGGTCAAGTGTCTTATTCTGGTTAACCATCTTTCTATATATTGAGAAGAAATGCTTAACTCTTCCGTCTATCTCAGCTTCAATTCCAGCATTGCTAATGTGCATACCTACTTCTTTGATAATGCTCTTTATAAATGCCTCCCTGCCCGGTCTGTTAATATCAACCTGCTTTACAAGATCATTATAAGTATCCGGCATAAGATACTTCATTGATAAATCATCAAGTTCTACCTTAATCTTGGATATACCTAACCTATGTGCAATAGGTGCATATATATCCATAGTTTCTCTTGACTTTTCTACCTGCTTGGCCGGTGACTGATACTGCATTGTACGCATATTATGAAGCCTGTCGGCAAGCTTTATCATAATAACTCGTATATCCTTTGCCATTGCAAGGAACATTTTTCTTAAGTTCTCAGCCTGAACCTCAATCTTATCGTGCTGGTAATTAAGCTGTGTGAGCTTTGTTACACCATCTACCAAAAGTGCTACTTCATCACCAAATTCCCTAGCAACATCTTCACTTGTCATAACCGTGTCTTCCACAACATCGTGCAAAAGACCTGCAATAATAGATTCCTTATCAAGTTCAAGCTCTGCTAATATAATGGCAACACACAATGGGTGAATAATATATGGCTCTCCAGACTTTCTAAACTGTCCTTCGTGTGCCTCCTTAGCCACTTTATATGCTCTCTCTATATCAGATAAATCTGATGAAGGATGATACTGCCTGATTGTTTCTATAAGCTTATTATAAAGCACTTCAGGACTTGTAAAATCTGCTGGAGTATCAACCGACTTGTCCACCTGACTTGTCTTGATATTGGTATTGCCTGCTAATTCTATATTATTCTCTGGCATATAATCTCTCCCTACACTTCTGAATATAGTTTTTCCATAAATTCTCTTGTTGCTACTGCATTTTCTGGTACAGTATTCTCAAGTGTACAATGAACATATGGCTTATGTTCCTTAATCTTCTTAAGAAGAAGCGGATAATTAAGTCCGCCTGTTCCCGCCGCTATTGATTTAAGCTCATCACCTTCAACTACATAATCTTTGCAGTGGACAACTGCTATATCCTTTAATAATAAATCAAATGCCTGATTAATTATCTCATCCTGCTTATCTATATTACCCACATATAAAAGGTTGACTGGATCAAATATAATCTGAAGATTAGGTGAGTCTATCGCATCAAGAACCTTTCTTGCTCTCTCAACTGTATTAACAATATGCTTCCATACCGGTTCAATCGCAACTATAACGCCGAACTGCTCTGCATATTTAACTATTGGTCTTAAATTATCTATAAAGCACTGTAAAGCTTCCTCTGAATGGTTAGCTGGCTCATACTTGTACTCCTCATTGACAGCACCTGTCTCTGTACCAACTACGCCACAGCCAAGTATACTTGCAAATCTTATATGTGCCTTATATTTCTCAACTATATCCTTGTGCTTCTCCTCATTAGGATTGCAAAGGTTAAGGTAACAGCCAAGTACTGCTATATCAACCTTATTCTCTGCACATAATTCTTTAATATACATTGCAAGACCTGGTGTCATAGTCTCTACTCCAGGCTTGAACTCCTTAATAGACTTGCTTAATGCTATGTGCATACAATGAAATCCCTGATTATGTATATTAGGAATAAGTTCATTAAGTGGTGCATATGCCACATCGTGTGCTCTTATACCGATTCTCATAATTAACCTCCTTAGGCTGTTACTCTGTGTTATGATTATTTAACCCAAACAGCCATATCAGTATATTCTTTCTGATATGGCTGTCTGTTTCCGGTGTGCTGTGCGACCCAGTAAAATGACATCTTTCATTACTGAAATGCCATCTTATGCCTCTTACACATACATCATAATATTTATTTTAACACATTATTGTCAGAATGTCATATTATTTTCACTAATTGCATTATAATAAGTTGCAAGTGGTATGAAACTCTGTGCAAATCCTTTTCCTGAATTGCCCTGACATATTACCGCATCATCTATAATAGTCTTGACTCCTACTGCTCCCTTAGGCACTTCATTCACAGCACTCCTGAACGTATTAATTCCATATTCAAGATACTGTTTATTACCTGTAAGCTCATAGGCTATTGCAAGTGCTTCAAGAAGCAGGGTATTATTGCCATTTCTTGCAAGACTTGGAAGCTCCTTATAATAGAACAAACCATTATCCATATAACAGTTCTCTGTCAGGTCATCAACTGCCCTTAATATCATCTGCCTGATATCTTCTCTTGGGAATATTCTGTAATATCTCATAACGCTTCCTACCGCTATTGATATCATAAAGCCTACTCTTATGGCTGTATTATCTGTGTAAGGTGATAACCAGTCGCCATATTCTTCTTCCCACTTCTTAAAATTATCAATTATCCAGTCACATTTTACTAGCCATTTATTATCATTAGTCTCTACATAAAGGGCTGTAAGTGTTCTTAGTGCCCATCCGGTTTCCCTTGCATTGGCTTCACCCGGCACCTGATACATAGGCGTTTCAAGAAGTTTTAATACATTTTCTCCTATTCCAATGGCTGTATCATAGCCTCTCTTATCACCTGTAAAATGGTAATAATCAAGCAGACCCTCGACCCACTCGTGAGAGCATACCATAACACCATTCTTACAATGTCCTGCCGTGTGCTCCCACTGTCCGCCAATTCTAAGAGGATTACTGCTGTAATGGCACACATCTATATCCATCCAATGCTTTGCTGACACAATCAGATAATCCATAAATCTTCTGACACCGGTTCTTGCATACATAAGTGCACACGCATGTGGATAATCGTATTCATTATTGCTCCAAACAGGCTTTCCACCGCCACGTCCCTGAACAGTGTAGCCCTGATCTACCGTGTCTCCCCAGTTAAGCATACCATAGCACCTTGAATGTCCGTCTGCTTTTGCCATAAGTGATATCTCAAAATCATCATTATACTTTACAGGGAACACATCAATCATAACCCCTGCCCTCTTAAACACTTCCGGTGCTATATATGGTCTGTCTGGCATCTGGTATATAAGACTTCTGTTGTCTATCTCCCACAGCTTCATAGCAGGACTATGAAAATGTATCATAAACTGCTGTTCTTTTGCCATTCCTGACTGCATAGTAATCTCCCCGACATTCTCAGGAACAAGCATAACAGCCACACCTTCACTGCACGACTTCACTGCCTTAGGATAATTCTGCTGTGCCTGATGAACCGTAACACTAAAGCCATCTTCACCATCAGTATAATCAGCCATAAATGTTCCATAAAATACCTCTGCAAAATGCTCATTAGCCTCTTTCACAAGATATTTATCATCAATTACCTCATTGACCTCCTCGCCATTCTTACCAATTATAAAGCTTGTCTTATAATTAGAAGTTGCAACAACAGTTCTTATATTATTGACATCAGCCTTCTTTTCAATCATATCAAGCTCTGTTGTACCTCTTGTCATAAATACAGGACCATCATTATGCGAATTATCTGTACGGATATCACCACAGCCTGTTGAATCGTTACCTGCTGCAATTTTAAGAGGCTTTAACTGCTCTGTAATTACACTATCTTCTGATTTCTTAATATAAAATACAAGCGACTTTATCTTTAACTCATCATCTGATGTATTAATAATTCTGTATGTAATATTAACCCATGGCTTTCCGGCATAACCAGTGACTTTAATAACTGCCTTAATATTTTTGTTCTCATTATTCCCTACTGCGATATTACTGCACTCAGCTTCTACGCTTGCAGTAACTGGTCCGGCCTCAACAACCTTCCACTCTCCAATCTTAAGCTTATAAGCATTGCCATCTTTATCCTTAAGATATGGACCTTCAAAATTCTTATCTGTATATACTTTCCTGTAATCATTAAGCTGCCTGAATATTGAACTGCTGTTGTTGGCAACCTCATATTCCAGACTGCCGCATTTTATTAAAAAGCCATTATTAACCGGTGTTACGCTGACGGTGCCATCTTGCTTAGCACACTCTGATTGTCCGTCTGCTATAAGATTAGCTAACTCCTGTTTAGTAGTTGTCAATACTGCCTTTGCCGACTTATTAGCTGGTAAATCTGCCATAAAATCGACAAAAAGATACTTTATACTGCCGTCATCATACTCTGCCGTAACCTTGGGCTGGATAATACATTTTCTCTTATTCTGAACTATGCTTATATTATCCGTATTATATAGTTCCCCTTTAGCAAATGGAACTGCTATGCTAACACATTCATTAATTCTTGGATATCTGTATAACTTGTCAAAAAATATATCAACCATATAAAGCCTCATTTCTGTTATGCATTTTACATATGTAGTGTCTGCTATACTATTTCTATTACGTTATGCGTTAAATCTTTAACTATTGTTATTATAATATTAATTGCCACTTCTAACCACTGTTATATTTGTCCAATTTATGATATTATACATATTAATTTACATATAAGGCACATAATCAGGAGGAATATTTTGAACTACGCTGAAATTAAATATAACGACATCGCCAATGGTCCTGGAGTACGTACAAGCATTTTTGTAAGCGGATGTACACACCACTGCAAAGGCTGCTTTAATGAAATTGCGTGGGATTTTAACTATGGTACACCTTTTACTGATGCAACCATATCTGATATCATTAATTCAATGAAGCCAGATTATATTGCTGGTCTTACACTGCTTGGCGGCGAACCATTTGAACCAGCCAATCAAAGGGGACTTATTCCGCTTCTAAAGGCTGTAAAGGAAAACTATCCGGCCAAGGATATATGGTGCTTTACCGGTTACCTTTTTGATGAGGATATTATGGATAAAATGTATGACAAATATCCTGAAACCAGAGAAATGCTTTCATATATTGACGTATGCGTAGATGGCAGATTTGTTGAAGAATTAAAAGATATGATGCTTAAATTCAAGGGTTCATCAAACCAGCGCACAATACTTGTACAGCAGTCCTTAAAAGAAGGCACTGTAATTACTGCTGAAGAATACCAATAATTAGTGGAAAATCTATATAAAAATTTTAGGTATTAGTCAGTCACCTGAATATCAATAATATTAAGGAGAATAATTATCAATGAAACAGACAGTTAAATTTAAAAAGCTTACACCAAATGCAATAGTTCCAACTTATGGTACAGAATTCTCTGCCGGTGCAGACCTCTATTCCGGAATGACTGAACCAGTGATAATCAACGCTGGTACTACAGAATTCATCAAGACAGGGATTGCTATGGAAATCCCTGAAGGCCTTGTTGGTCTTGTATACGCACGAAGCGGTATGGCGTGCAAAAAAGGTCTTGCCCCAGCCAATAAGGTCGGCGTTATTGACTCTGATTACCGCGGCGAGCTTATGGTTGCATTACACAACCATTCACAATCCCCTGTAACCGTTGAACCTGGCGACAGAATTGCACAGCTTGTACTCACACCTTATATCACTGCTGAATTCGTTGAGGCTGAGGAATTAAGTGATACAGTGCGAGGTGATGGAGGATTTGGGTCTACTGGGACTAAATAATATTCAGCATATTACTGTCATTACATACAATAGCAGCTTCTACCGAAGCTGCTATTGTATATTTATATTAAATTAATTTCGTGTTATTTTAATCAGGCATTTCTAATTGGATTTATGGACGTTATATAATCTATCTCTCTTATATGCCAGTGGGTTTAACAAGAACCATCCTGCCATTTTCAACCTGATAATATTTTTCCTTTTCTTCATCATAAGCTAATAGCAACAGTTTTCCACCCTTATAAACCGATCCGTCAATATAATAATGACTCTCTCCGTCATAATAAACATCGTGATAACTCCGATTAGCAGCAAGATCTCTGCTGCAGGTTCCAACATGCCCTGCTATTATGGTTTTATAAAACTTACCTTTCGTTGCCGGAAACTTGCCAAGAAGAGTATTATCAGATGCTCCCCACATCCAGTACTCTCCTGCTTCTTCATCTACTCCTGCATGAACAAATATCTGACTTTTTGTTTCAAAATATAAAGGCATCTGCTGAATCCACCAAATCAGCTTTGCATGATTTGAAAGAATCATCTGAACTGCTTCTCTGCTAATTGTTTCCATGGAACATGTTCTTGCTATCTGATTTAAGAAATCCATCTGTTGCTCCGATATAAATGTACTTATGGTATTTGCTCCATACTCAAAATCCGTGCAAATCCAATCATTGAAAGTCCTGCAATCTTCTGTTCCATCTGAATATATGTTTCTGTAATCCTCAATCCAATCCAAAAACATTTGCTCATGGTTACCCTTAAGAACCACAACTTTTTCTGCACCATATTTTTTCTGCAAATCCCAAAGATACTTCAAAACATAATACGAACTGTCACCATAATCAATATAGTCTCCACAAAATACAATGCGATTATCACCACCAAGATCAACCTGTTCCATATTCTTTTGAAGCTCTCCTATGCATCCATGAATATCACTCATAGCATATATCATATATCAATGGCCTCCATTTCATTTGACATTAAACAATACTATTCTTCATATTCCGTCAGTAGCCAGCAGCCTCCATCGGTAATGCGATAATAGCTGTCTGTATCAGTATCAACCATTAACACTGGAATAACACCTGTTGACAACACATTCCCATCTATGTATATGTGATTTTCACCATCATAATATATATCATTAAACGTTGAATCTCCTGATATTTCAGATGTATAGACATGACCTGCTACCACTTTCATGTCAAGACCTTCTATCCTGCCTGTTTCAGCCGGATATTTCGCTGTGTATATATCATCAGATGTCTCCCATTCCCACATATCACCAACAGTTTCATCAATTCCGGCATGCACAAATATAGTATTGCCTTCTGTGTAATATCTTGGCAGGCTGCTCAACCAGCTTATGTATAAATCATCTGCATTTTCATTATCATACCATTGCATGCCTCCATACATCGAATCTATGGTACTTTTGCCGCCTATTACCATATCTTCATGATTCCCCATGAGTGCCATGACCTTATCATTGCCGTATTGTTCCTGCAAATGCATTATCTTATCAAGTACTCCCCTGCCAGAATCACCACCATGCACATAATCACCAAGCAATAAAAGCATTGTGTTATCATTATCAAGATGACAGATTACATTTTCCAGAGCAGCCTCAAATGACTCAAGGCACGCATGTATATCACTCATGCAATATATTTTCATGTACATTCCTCCATAAATTCTCAGTCTTTATCATTGCCACCAGAATAAAATTCTTCACCTGTGTCCAGACATATTGCCGCAAGCCTTCCACCCGGCAGATATGCACCACAGTCAATATCAATGTGATTATTCTTTATGTTATTTATTAAGTATTTCCTTCAATGTGCGTGGCTCATAATTCATATAAGGCATCATACAGCCTACATTATAAGCCCTTACTATATCATAACACTTCTCTGACCTTGTAAGATTTTCAATATTAAGTCTGCGTAAACATTCCTGATAGAATTCATTTTCATAAGTATTATGAGTATGTCCATACAAATGTATTGTCCCCCTGTGCTGTCCATTCCACATAAGTATAGGATAATGGCTCAATACAAGCTTGTATGCATCTTGGTCTACATAGTCAGTAATTTCCTTATAATCATATATCTCTTCAAAAATATTCTTATACCTCATATCAGAAACATCATCATGATTCCCTTTAATAAGAACTTTCCTGCCCTTTAACTGTGCAACTAAGGCTATCAGCTCCTCGTTTGTACCCCGCATGGCAATATCTCCAAGAATATAAACCATATCACCATTTGTAATCTTACTGTTCCATTTTTCTTTCATATACTGGTGCATTTCAGCTAATGAATTAAATGGACGGTTATCAAAATTATTGCCTTCCTTTGTCACATTTTTATGGAAGAAATGCATATCACTAATATAGTAGTTCATTCGTGTTCCTCCTTTTTTCAATCCTGTACCTGTCTTAATATAGACTCTGCTGCCTTCTTTAATTCTTTATTCAATTCCTTATCCTTATTATCAACAATTGAAGCTATATCATAATGATGACACAGCCAGTATGCCATTCCCTTACATGACGCATTTACACGGATATCAACTGTTGTATCCGTTTCTTTCAAAACATTTATCTCATATGAAAAATCATCTATCAGTCTTGAAAAATACTCCCTGTCTATCCTGACAATATAAGGTCTTAATTCACCGCCCATCATGTAAGGGTGATTCAGAATATATACTGCTCTCTCTAACGGTATATTAAGGTTATCAAAGCCTATTCCATCACTTTTCCTCTGTTCCTTTACCCTTAATCTGGTCATAAGGTCAACACTATATGTATATACTTTCCTGCTGTCCCTGTATCTTACCAGACAGAAATATCTTCCATTATTGAGCATAAGTCTTATAGGAATCACTGTTCTTCTTCCCTGAAAATGAAGATAAACATTTTTATTCTTAACATCATATACATTCCAGTCAAATTCTATGTAATTGTCATTTTTAATGGCATCAATTATAAGCTGGCAGTTTGCCAGAACATCTGTATTCTGTGCATATCTGGTCCGCCCGAAAGAATCATTTGCATAAGGTGTTATATCTTTCAGATTCTTCCCTGATAAAGTCTGAATCCGCCCGGCTAAATCCAGTGCTCTTTCATTATTAAAAATGTTACTGTACAACACAGAATCAATTAGGAATTTAAACTCTACATCGGTTATAATGTTGTTATAATAATAATCTGTCTTGCGGCGCTCATTGTCATATGTCCTGTATCTGATTACCTTCTGTTCATCAGGCAGATTAAGTTCTGAGTCCGTCAAATCCTTTAATGCTTTCCTGACCTGTTTATCTGTAATGCTTTTATCATAATCCTTATGCATATAAGCAACGATATCAGTAACCTTCAGCGTTATTGCGGTATCTTTGGAACTGTGTTCTTTTAATATATTAAGCACATTATACTCAACACTCATGTTTCACCTTTAATTATTCTTTCTTCTTTCAACATCTTCTTTGTATAATTTTTGTACATCTTTATAAAAAAGCGCCGCTGATTCCTGAAAATGTTTTAACTCCTCTTGTGATTTCATTTCTTTATCATATCTGTTTATCGTATCTGATTGTTTTAATTCCATCTGACACCCTCCATTTTCTTATAATTACATTTTCATTAATAATTCCTGTATTTCCTTTTTTGTTCTATCTTTTTCTAATGCTGTATACACGCTCATTCTCATATCCGAAATAGCACATGCCTGTTCTCTGTCAAAATAATAATGTTCCATCAGCATCTCCTGAAAACAAGCTTTATCCTTTGCACTATCCACCAGATACATAATCTGGTTATGATGTTCCTGCGCCCACATAACGGCAGACAAAATGTGGATTCGTTGTTTTATTTTTTCTTTGTGTGTAGCTGTATTATAATCTGATAAATACTGTTTATCGTATGTTTCCACAAGATAATCAATGTAATGTTTCCTTGCATCACTTTCTGGAAGCTGGATTCTCTCAATATATATTGGATTAACATGCGAGTGTGAAAATTCTCCAAGATAATCATATCCTCTGAATATGACATCAACACATATCTGTATATCACTGTAATCACCCTTTTTGACTTTAAGTTTCTCATACTCTTCATCTGTAAGCCCAAGTATTACTCCGATATTCCCTTCATGTTTCCCATCAACAACTCTTACTATATCCCCATGTCTGAAATTATGTGGAATATCAAATTTTCTATAAAAGCATTTCATACCCGATTCGTGCCAGCAATTCTCCGAATCCGGTATTTCATCAATTGCCTTATTTAAATCCGTTATCAATTCTTTATCTGATATGGTTTCTTTCAACTCTTGCACTGCCTGTTTTTTCTCTGAATTTTTTAAGCACTCATGATTAATTATTATTTCTGCCTGTTCCACATCCGAAAATGTAACACTCTTGTCTTTAAGAAACTCTCTTTCATCTTTAGATGGTACAAATCTGTCTATAAAATTTTCTATCATCAGACACCTCCCAATATTATCCTGCTCAAATCTTGGCATATTCCTTCATACACCGTTTAGCTGTTTCCTCAGTATTGCGCTCTCCTTTGTAAAAACAATAATCACTAAGCGCTTCCATGGCTCTCCTATAAGCTGCATCTTCCTCTTTGTTCTCCATATGTGGCGGCAATTCCATCTGAAGATGCAATGGATTACAATGCATATGATCCCAATACTCCGACTTTATTGGATATAAAACCACAGCCTGAATATCTGAATAATCAACTTCCCATTTTCTGTCTTTAATCTCTTGAAGATAATCATTCCAGTCATCTTCTCCAGATGAAAGTATTCCATATGTTCCATCTACTATATCCTTCACTGGAGTACCTGCTGACTTATAACAAAATGGGATTTCAAAAAATGCATCTTCAAATCTTTCCGGTCTGAACGGATTTACTATGTCTGCTTCCTCTTTTGACAGTTCATCACTCCACCAATGAACTATATTCCCTTTGTTATTTAATGTATAAGTTCCCACTGGCAGACCATCATAATCCTCATATTTTTCATAATTAAATTTTGAACCGGGTCTTCCCGTACACCTTACCAGATTCTTCTCATCATCATCTGATTTCACAATTATCTGCTTATGTATTTCATATAACAATTCACTATTTATTATTTCTTTTTTATTTTCTTCCATATACTTATTGTTATGCATTTCATCTTCTGCTATACATTTAGTAATATAACGCACTGCTCTTTCATAATCACCGAAAAAACCTCTGCTGTCCCCCTCTTTGTCTTCTACAAAATATACATACCTGCCCTTAGAATTATCTTTAAATGTATCAAATAATTTATTCTCATATTCAATTCTTTCCGTAAGCTGCTTCTTAAGTACAATATCATTCGTAGTGTCCCTTAATAAAGCCAATGCCGTGAGCTTCTGCTGTCTGCTTTTCATGGGGTCATTCCAGACAAGAGTTGCTGTCTGGAAATCTGTAAAGTTATAATTTTGTTCTTCTAAAAACGCCCTGTAGTCATCTGACATAGTTATATCAATCATCTATATTTCTCCTAGTTTGCTCACTAAAATCAGTTGTTTTTTATTTTACCTTCATATTCTCTACAGCTATATGCATTATTTCATTATAGTATTTTACACCAGCTTTTTGAATCCAATATCTACATGCTACATTCTTAGACATATCCGCAATTTTTCCACAAAATATTTTTTCTGTATTTTTTTCGACCAAAACTTGTGTATTATCATCCCAATTTTCTAAAAATTCAAGCAAATTCATCACGATGGCTCCTCTCCTTACAATGAATACTTTTCATTCAATGCCTTTATCTTAATTTTTATATCTTCACGCAGACTTTCCGGCTCAAGAACTTCCACAAGTTCACTGTATTGCAATACCCAGTGTGCCATGCCATAAGGTGAACACTCCACCCTGACGATATCATCATAAGGCGGCTTCGTTTCTGTTCTTATGTATGTGAATGAATCTCCGAACCAGTCATGTAAAAATGTATATCCCGGGCGGACTCTCTTTTTCGGATTGTCTTCACATTTTTCACTCTTAATCCTTAGTGTTACTAAAACCGGCTTATCAAATGACATATTAAGATGTTTTAACTGAAAATCCTCTGACCATTTTTCTGGAAGATTGGCAACATTTTTCTTTGGAATACGCGGTATTCCCTTTATATGAAGCCTGTCATTCCTTCCCGGAATCTCTATATCCGTCATAAGGTCAATCCGCCATATAGACATATTTGGCTTGTAACCTTCATACTCTTTAGCCGCCAGCAGATAGTATTTTCCACCACTCGCAACAATATAGTATGGGCTAAGCTCGTCCATCTCCGCCCTGACAGGCTCCAGCTTTTTCTCATAAGAATAGCCATTGAATCTGAATTGTATTCTCACATTATCATCAATTGCTTTCTGTATAATGGCAAGATTGTCCTTCAGCAGCTCCCTGTCTGCAAGCTCCGGCTCCTGAACCTTACATATATGTCTCGGCGTTCTCTTATAAAATACCGTAGTCATATTGTCCTCAACCTTCCTGACAAGCTCCTGTGCCGACTTGGAATCCAGTGTCCTTGTTGCCATAATACCCTCAATAATTGAGTCAACCTCCTTCTCAGAAAATGTTCTGTTATAGTAAAGGTTCTTTATGCGCATTACATTTGCAATATAAGAATCATCTTCATCAGAATCATCTCGTTCATATCGTTCCTTGTCACCATAAAACTTTTTGAAATCATCAAAATACAGCCGCCACTCAGCCTCTGGCTTATAATCACTTCCTCCATCTTCCAGATTCATAATATTTGCCATATCTTTTAAAAGCCTGTTAATAGTCTCTTTATCACCAATATACGCATTTATATTTTCATCTTTCCTCATCTTAGCAATACTGGTAGGGTGTCTTCTGTCTGTATTCTTTCTCAGATAATCCCACACCTTATACATACGCTCAAAACGGGTTGGTTTCTGAATCTTTCTCTTTGCCATATGTCACCTCGTGTTAATCATAATATGTTGTATTCTCTATTATAATAACAGTTCAGTCGGTTTTTTCCACCATTTATCAAAATTTATTAATTAATATAAAATTCTTTCATGTCATTTAACCTTATTGCTCCCAATGTTCCCTCTTTACCATAACATTTATAACCAGCTCCACAATCTATGCGTATAGTCCGTCCTGAAGGAGATACCCATATTTTCCTGTTATCAGTTGCAGTATGCCCCACAACCGATATAAACTGCTCATGTTCCTCCATACCCCTGATAAACTGCTCATAATGTCCGTCTCCCATATATATCTTTCTTTTATCAAACATACGCTCAGGCGTAAGAAATGTCTGTGCATGTGCTATCTGATATTTCCTGCCATTAATGGTCAGATTAATATAATATGGCTTTTCCTGTATCCATTCAGCAAGTCTTAGCATATCAACAGGTGTCAGCCGCTTCTCCATAATAGACACCGTATTATAAGAAATATATTCTCCAGATTTTCTATGTCCGAATTGTTCAATAATCTGCCTTGCAACCCAGACATCATGATTGCCCTGTATAACCTGTATATTGGGATATTTTAATATTTCAAAATACAGCTCAACTGGCTTATCTCCACGGTCAAATATATCTCCATCAATAATCAGCAAATCATTCTCATTAAACTGTATCTTCTTTAACAGCCTTTTAAATCCATCTGCATAATTATGAATATCCGAAACCACATATACATTTCTATTATCATCTATTGTAATATCCATAAATATATGTCCACCTCTTTTTCACATTTACCTGCTATGTTCAAATGTATTTTTTCTATGTTTAGTTCCGTCTTGGTTTGTCTGAAAGCACCAGCACCATTCTTTTCTTAAGATGAGTGTCATATTTTAATTCTTTATATGTTTCTTCTAAATCAGGGTTATTCTCCATTCCTATGCCATACACATACATACTGTCATATTTTTCTATACTCATATGATTCACCTGACCAGTCCAGCTTATTGACAATATTAAACCATCTGCCAATCTGTAAATAAGGCTTTAAATCTTTAAATGTCAGACTATCACAAATGTTTCTTTCAATATCCCGTGGCTTATCAGATAATACTATCTCTATCGCCGGCTGCATTGTAAAACCCCTACCAGATATAGTTACTTCCCTATTTATTTCATCTGGTTCTGAATAAATATCCAGCGAAAACTCCACATCAGTCATTCCTACTCCATAAACATATAACTCATCATATTCCAAAGACGGAATATCAGATATCAACAGATAATTATGATAATCCCCATCTTCAAAGCAGATTGATAATCTTGTGTTTCTTGCCAGAAATTTTCTTATCTCTTTAAATTTAATTGCCATTATGATTCTCCTTATCTATAGAAAGTTTTCTTTTGTTGTTGACTTCATTTATATTTAGACAAGATGACCTCTCGTCTATTATTTATTATAATGTCAGAGAGGTCGGTTTTTTTCGCCTTTGGGGTGTTATTTAATTTTTCTAATATTTTTTATTAACTCTATTTCTCCTTTTATCTCATTAAGTCCAGGGTCTTTATCTCGCATTACTGTTGCCTGTTGTTTTATTAATCCGACATAATAAGTTAAATAATGGTCTAATTCATTATAATAGAGGTGTTGTTTATTTGTTGTTATCCAATCTTCAGAATTAAACTTTATTTTTTCTGGATTTTGATTGATTAAATTTTCATAATTCCACTCATCATAATCATAGCTTAAATTATAACTAACATCATATTTTTCTTTCATAAACCAAGCTCTTTTTTTATGAATATCCGTGTTATATGTATAAGGAAATTTTTCTATAAATTTAGGAGAATACTCCTCAATGGAATTAATTATAAAATTGTAATGTTCTTTACTATCCCTCTTCAATTTATTATTTTCCAAGATTATACTAGGTGCTAATTCCTCATCTCTCATTCTTTTTCTAATAAAGAGCATTAATTCCATCGTACCTATGCTACAACCATACTTGCCTATCATCTTATCGTCTTCATCTTTTATTTTGTTAAACTTCTCCTCAAATTCTTTATACCATTCACTACCTTCAGTTTCATTAAATATTACTTTTATTGTTTCTTTAAAATCATTACTAAATTTCTCTGAACTAATAGCCATTGTTATATAACCCCTTTCAAAACCAATAAATCTCTTATCTTATTTCTTCAACTTCAAAATCAGACACTAGAACACAAACAGCACAACTCATATGCATAAAACTCCAAACGCTACTACTATGGCTGTTTCGCAGATATTATTCCATTACTATATAGCTGGCTGTTATTATTAAATCCGTTCATAATCCCCCTTCCCTCAAGTCTTTATCTTTAGTTTTCACGACCTGATAATATAGGTTGATTATACCACAAATTGTCTTTAAGGAGTATCCCTAAATGACTCTAATATTGCAATTATTTCCTCTCTGTCTTTATCTGTTAATTTTTTGCTTGGTATTGAAAAGAACATTGTTTCTTTAGGTGTTTCAAAATAACAGCCTAAATAAATTCCCGTGTGACATATCGAATAACTTGTAGAAGCTGGCATCAATGCATATCTTTCTGCACCATCATCATATTCCCTTACATCAGGTGAAGTTCTTGAATATTCTTTATAGTCCTTTGTCTTAACTATCACCAATTCTCCGCCAGAGTTATACCTTGGTTTTGATACAACATCATTTTTAGCTTCTACCATAATATTACCCATAATTTCTGTTCCAAATTTATCATCTCGTGCTATATATTCAATCTGAACTCCATTATCGTTTTGAATTATAACAACTTCTGTATTCGCATTAGTCCGCTCTGATACCACAGTCCAGTTATCCGGATAGTCAAAATAAAATGTCGTCTGCTCTGGGAAATATTCTGCCATTCTCGTCTTATATGTATGAAGCGGCCCTGATTCTTTTAAATCTGTTCCTTGTGTTACCTGCTCCTGCGTTGGCTGCTCCTGTGTTGGTACTTCTGTACTTGCCCCACTTTCCTTTGGCTTATCATCTTCTGGCTGCTCATTATATGTACATTCATTCACAAACTGCTTCGTGCCATCAGCAAGTCTTTCATAATGAAGTGATTTGCTTCTTGCAAATAATGTAAATTCACAACTCTTACTTATATCCATTGTACAAAGAAGTGATTTCTTATTCTTATATTTAACACTTTCATCACCTACTCCAATTATGAAAACAGGACACTTAACATTAACATCAGAACATATCTGCCCATTTGGTCTGCCAGTTCGTGTTGCTTCTGCTTCTGCACCTATATCAAGTTCTGCATCTAACAACGGAATGGATTTCATTGTTACAAGCATTGGTGCTGTCCTGAAATACAATCCCATTGTTCCTTCTGCCTCAATTGATGTCTGCATAGATGAACGAAGCCCCATTGTTCCATTCACGCCTTTCCCTTTTTCATATGATACTCCTGCATAATATGGCACTTCTACTTTAAGATTAACTGAACCATCTACTGCTGGAACAATATATAACGCTACATTTACTGCAACAAGATTACTACCAATAAGTGCAGGTGTCTGACATAAAAGGATTCCATCTGAAAAATCACCTTCAACTCCGATTTCTCCTGAAATCTCTGAATCAATATCAACACCTACAGATGCATATTTTAACCCACTCTTAAGAGTATATTTAACCTGTGCTCCTACATTTATATTATTAACGTCCCATTTTATAGAGAAATTCTCACATTTTTTATTGAGCTTCTGTTTAATAGGAAGCTCGTATTCTGCCTCCGTATCATTATCTGTCAATGTAACTTCAAGTTCATTATCATCATTTACCGCTGCCTCTATTGCGAATCCCTTGGAATGGATATTACCAGACACATCTGCTGTCAGCATAGTTACAGGCTTTCCAGCCGACACCTTCACATTATCAAGTCCATAGTAACTAATAATATCGTCAATTCCTATGCTTGCCGAATCTGAAACTATAAGAGTATTAAATACCTCGTCTATCTCAGGGTCTTCCAATGAAAATGTACCATTTCCCATATTCTCAACGATTTTCTTTGCAATTTTCTCGCCCATATAATCAAATACAAATGTGTCACCTTTTTTCAGATTTTTGGCTGCACTTTCATCTATATATATAATGTTTTCATCTTCTTTATAATCTTTAATATCAAAAAACTGAAGCTGAGAAACATTTTCTTTATAAGAAACATTTTCAATATCTTCAGGCCAGAATTCTCCATAATATAAATCATCAAATTTATCAAGAATACCATCAGCCTCCTGGTCGGAAAATCCTCTATCAAGCGAATCTTCTGTTATCAGGTTATTATTAATTGCAAGTTCTATATTGGTATTATCTGATATTGCATCATCAGTTCCAAGATATATCTGCATTTTGCCTTCGCCCATTGCACGCATTGAAGTAAGAGCCATAAATCCGCCTGATGCTATGTCATCATTACTAAATTCATCGCTATCTGTAATATATCCATATTCCTTAGCCGCTTTTCTGTAATCCTCTGCTTCAACGCCCGTCTTATTGCATAACTTCTTAAGCCAGTCATAACATGTTATATCCTCATTTTTAGTCACTGCTGCGTTACACGAAACATTTATATCATTACTGCTTTTTTTCTTCGATGAAGCTCCAGTTACAATGCCTGTAACTATTGCCACAATAACTATTACTGCTACCGATACGCCTATTATTATTTTCTTCTTCACAATGTGTCCCCTTATGTTTTATTTATTTCCATGGAATTTCTTGAACTCTGATTTCTTTTCCTGATTCTTCTCTATAAAATTTATGTTTTCCACTTTCTGCATCTGCAAGACTACATATCTTTTTCTCCACCATTGTGTTATCTAATTCAATATAATCTCCCATATCACCATGAACCTTATATAGCTTGATGCCCAATATTTCATTATAATTTGCAATATAATGATGGTTAGGGTTACTATCTTTTTTGTAAGCTGGTGTATTTGCTGTATTTTTATCTGGCTTTCTGCTTTTCACACCAACATTACCTGATACACTTTTATATGAGGTTGACCCTCCACTTCCAGAAGATGTACTTCCTGCACTCTCCTTTGAACTATTACCAAATATTAATATAGCAGCCACTATTCCTACAATAATAATCGCTCCTGCTAATGCACCAATTGCCACTATATTTTCCAATAATAAAATTAACGCCAATATAATAAGATATGCTGCTAATCCTAATCCTTCTGCAAGAAATACATCACTTCCATCACTATCTGTAAGAAGTTTAAAGAAAACTATAATTGTAATAAGCAGAACAACATAATATATAAATCCCGTTTCATGATTTACAAAATAATGGTAATTCGTTGATATTTTTACAACACAAAATACCATTGCAATTATATCTATAATAAACAATATCCATTTCCATATTACTTTTTCCGCAAACATTAAAATAATTGAAACCAGGGTCTGTATACAAATAATTATTGCCAATATAATCCAAACTACGTTATTAGATATTATATATGTTGTTCCACTTGTAAAATTAGCACTGGCAAAAGCTCCATTTTCTTTAACTCTGGCAACACTCAGTGGATATCCGCCATCAATAATAAATTTTATATATGCAAATACTGCCATTAATCCAATAATAATTACAAATACCCACGAAAGATATATAGCTATTGTTTCAAGTGGACTCTCTTTTAATTGTTCTTTATAAATACTAACTCCTTCATCTATCCATCTTTTCAATCTGTGCACTCTGTTTTCCTCCTCATATTTAACGTTTTATCTATTCCTTTGATGATGCTTTATAAACTATTTCTCCTCCTTTCCTGCTAATCTCATAATTTCTATGACCTATACTGTAATTAGCCGATATCTCTTTTATTTCAGATAAATATCTGTCAACAGTAACAAGTTTTTCTTCCATTTCAAGCTTATTCAGGTCTGAGTCAGATTTATCAGATAATATGGTGTCGACCTTAACCCCAAACAACTCAGAAAACCTGCACAAAGTATCCACTGATGGCACACTCCTGCCACACTCTATATTTGAAATAGCAGAAGCTGTCAGTCCAATATCCCTGCCAAGCTGTTCCTGCGTAATTCCTCGTTCAATTCTTAACCTTGAAATATTAATACCTATCTTATCCGTTCTCATATCTTTTCCCTACTTGTTATATACCAAGTAATTATACAATCATTTATAAATTTCCAACATTTTCAAATACTTATAGTCCAGCACTGTTAATGTAGTTCTCGTATCTGATAAATTCTGTCCTCCTTCTTCATAATCATACAATTGACTATTTCCCCCAGCGGTCAATAAACCGTATTTCTAAATTTTTTTGAAAATCATTTCGGAATTCTTTATCGCAGTGCTTATCTGGTGCTACAAACCTATATTGTGAGTTCTATTTTTTACAATCATACTTTACTATTTATATCAATAATTTGAATTTTGATTTGAATTAAATGATTTTAAATTAATGACTTTTGCTGATTCTGAGTAAGTGCTAAATAAAATAGAGGATTTATTTCCATCTCAAAAACATTCATAATTAGTACATCAATTAAATAATTATGGAGGTTGGATATGGGGGTATCACCTTATTCGCTTGAACAGCGTTTTGAATTCATTAAAGACTGTTATAAAAGTGGTCTTTCTATTCCTGCCTGGTGTCATGATAATAACATTGCTCCTGGTACATTCTATGGCTGGATTAAACAGGTAACCAGTCATGGTTATGAAATACCTGATTCTTTAAACTATCATCCAGCTGTTAAAAGACAGGAGGTTGTTAAGTTACCTGTCATTGATGACATATGTGCTGATTCCTATATGAATGATTTTCCATCATTTAATGATACAGATGCAGATAAACCTTTTGTTCTGTCTGCTCATATAGGATGTATCACTCTGGATATTCCGCAGGATATTGATCAGGATTTCCTTACAAAAATTTTTAAATCTTTCAAGGAGTGCTTATGATTGGTGATATTTCAGGTGCAGCTTCAATCTATATCATTACGGGAAAAACTGATATGCGTAAATCTATTAATGGTTTATGTGCTATTGTTTATGACATGATGGGACAGGAAATCAACAGAAATTCCATATATCTGTTCTGTGGTACACGGTGTGACAGAATAAAGATTCTTTTAAAAGAACCTGATGGGATAACGCTTCTTTATAAGCGTCTTTACGTGAAAGGAAGATACAGATGGCCAAGGAATTCATCTGAAGTAAAGCCTATTACCTGGCGCCAGTTTGACTGGCTGATGTCAGGTCTTGACATTGAGCAGCCTAAGGCTATCGGAAATGTAAAATAGCATATCTTTGTATGCGTAAAAATGCAGCTGAATCATTGATTTTGCTGCATTTTTCGTGTGTTTATGATATACTTTAAATATCATAAATTAGGAGAAAAATTATGTCAGAGTCTGCAAAAGATATCCAGCTTTTGGAATTAAAAGATACCATTACCCAACTAAATAATCTTATTAAAAACCAGTCTGAAATAATGGCTGGCCTGCAGAAGACGATAGATAATCTCCGTCTTGAACTCAGCAATAAACAGTCTGAACTTGATTATTGTAAAGCAAAGCTGTTTGGAGCATCTAGTGAGAAATCAAAGACACCTTTTCCGGGACAATTGAACCTTTTTGGAGATATGGAAGATGACAGAACTCCTGAACTTATAGAGGCTGAAGATATAGAAGTTACAGCCCATAAAAGAACACGTAAGAAAAAAGCAACTTATGAAGAAATGTTTGGTTCTCTTTCTGTCAGGCAGGTAAAACTGGATAATCTTAAGGCAGAACAATTGATCTGTCCTAACTGTGGTGATAAGATGACAGCTATAGGAACAGAAGTCGTGTTGTATTCCATCCTGCAACACTTGAACGGGTTGAATACATAGCAACTACTTATGAATGTCCATTATGTAAGCTGACAGAAAATCCGTATTTTATAAAAGATAATGATGCAAAGCCACTGGTTCCACATAGTTATGTATCTGCCAGTCTTGTAACACATGTGATGTATTCCAAATTTATAAATGCAATGCCATACCACAGACAGGAAAAAGATTTTTTACACAGTATGGCATTAAGATAATCAGAGGAACAATGGCACACTGGACTATATTCTGTGCCAGGAATTACTTTGCACCGGTACTGGATTACTTCCATAGATGTCTGTCAAAAAGGAAGTATCTGTGTGCAGATGAGACACCTATACAGGTTCTTAAAGAAAAGGACAGGCGGCCACAGACCAAGTCATATATATGGCTGTTCAGGTCTGGTGATGATGGACTGGCTCCCATCATCATTTATAAGTATCATCCTACACGAAATGGTGATGCAGCTGCTGATTTCTTTAAGAATAATCCTGATGGCTCTTATATCATGGCAGATGGATATGCCGGATATAATAAGTTGAAAGATTTCAACAGGTGTTGCTGCTACGCACACATCAGGAGATATTTTATAGAGGCAATTCCAAAAGGGCATAAAAAAGATTTCACCAATCCGGCAGTCCAGGGAATGCTCTACTGTAACAAACTGTTTGAGTATGAACGCAGTTACAGGGAGAAGGGATTATCATATAAACAGATATATAACCGTCGGCAAAGGGATCAGAAACCTGTTGTTGAGGCTTTTTTGTCATAGATAAATAATGCTCCGACCACAAAAGGTACAAGATTTGACAGAGCAATAACTTATGCCAAAAATCAAAGTTCATATATGATGATATACCTTGAAGACAGCCATTGCAGTATATCAAATAACATGAGTGAGAATTCAATCAGACCTGTAACAGTGGGAAGAAAGAACTGGCTGTTCTGCGATACAACTGATGGTGCAGATGCAAGCATGATGGTATTCTCATTATTAGAAACAGCCAGAGCTAATGGCATCAATCCATACAAATACCTTGAGTTCCTGTTAGAATCAAGACCAAATGAGAAAATGACAGATGAACAACTTGATAGTCTTTCACCATGGAATGAAAATGTAAAACAAATCTGCCAAAACAACTCATAGTAAAACAGTCGAGTTAACGCGAACAAGTCATAGCAAAAATTCGGATTATGACAAATAACTCATAGTAAATATTCGATAAAAATGCAATCATGCGAGGGTTCTCGTAGATTGCATTTTTTCAACAATACTATTTTATTTAGCGCTTACAATTATTATCCAGTTTTTCTTTATAAAATATAGCTCCACACTGGTTTCCTATTGCAGTATCTCCATAATATTTCTGAAGATTCCATATATTCTTCTGAGGTGTTGTCAAATTATAATACTTCATTTTTGTCCTCCGTAACTAAACTTCTATACTTAAGTTTAATTTTGCAATCTATACATTGCAATTATGTTCTCAAAGCAAACTAAAATCAACTTAGTTGCAATTTATTTATTGCAATACATTTATTGGAGTTGAATTAATTATGCAAAAAATCAAGCAGGATATTTCTCTAGGTAATAATATCCGTACATTGAGAAAACAATCACATCTTACACAAGAACAAATAGTCGCCCGTATGCAATTACAAGGCATTGAAATTTCCAGAAGCAGTTATTCACAAATTGAATGTGGCACCTACAATATTCGTGTGTCCGAACTAATTGCTCTTGCTGATATATTTAATGTTGATTTCAATGCTTTTTTTGTTAATCTACAAAACAAAAACACCCAACAGTAGAAATAGTACGAAAACGCACTATCCCTACTGCTGGGTGTTTTATATATGTCATGATCATATTAGTCATTCTGCTCTGCTCTGCTCTGCTCTGCTCTGCTCTGCTCTGCTCAAAATTGTGTTGCCGGTTTCCACAAATGTCAAGAGCTTATCTCGGTAATACTCGTACTGCTTCTGCCGGGCTTCAATTTCAGCGGGCAAACCAATGTTGAGGTCGGAGCAAATCTTCTCAAAGTTGTCCAGCACATTTACAATGCGGTTCTGAACATCGAGAGAAGGAACGGTAATTATCGCTTTTGCAATATTATCATTGTATAACCTCTGTATTGTCCCTCCGCTGGATACCTTCCACGGTTTCAGCTCATAGCAGTAGCGAAGATAACTATTCAAAACAACACTTTCATTGTTGTCAATCCAAACGATGTTAGAATCTTGAAAATACGCCGGCTTACCATCATAAACGACAGTTCTTCCGATCGTTCCTGCCGCCGAAATCAACACATCACCTTTCTTCGGAAAACTATACTTGGAGCGATACTCGTCAAATGTTTCTTTCGAAATATATGCATCTGCTTTCTTGCCAAATGTTCCAATTTTATAAAAAGGGACACCTTCAACTGTATTTGTTTGGCTCTTCAAAATGCGCTTGCACATACAAATCGGCCCGATATCGCCCAAAGAGATTTTCACAATCTTAGCCTTTTCGTTTCCGCCAAATGTTAATAGCTTATTCCGATAAAATGTGTACTGTTTTTGACGAGCTGTAAGCTCTGCTGTAAGCTGGTTTTGTAATTTTACAACATTTTCCGTGTAATTATCCAAAGTATGGACAATCTCACTCTGAATCTCAATTGGTGGAAGCGGAATTGTCACCTTGCCAATATCGTCCTTATTAATTTTTATAGGAACTGCATTTATAAGTGTCCTTTTTCTTAATTCCTTACGTCCATGTATACTCTCGATTGCATATTTTAGAAAACGACTTTGAACTTTGTCTAATTGTGGTCTCAACAGTGCCAGCGACACATAAAACGCGAGTGCTTCATTTCTGTCAACAACCGTACAAACACCAACTGACCCTATTCGAGTCATCATCACATCCCCAATTCTTGGTTTGATTTTATATTTTTCAAAATCTTTCTCAGAAATATACTTTCGCGTTGCATATAGATTACCTATATTTTCAACACTGGCAAATTTAACACCCGACTCAGTATAATTTGGTGTACTGTGGGTGCCATCATAAATATCGCATACACTATTGAGCTTTACATACTCTACTCCATCCGGGCAAAGTTCCCGAATCATTTCATCCAGCTTACTCATTTTTCATTTCCCACCTAATACAGCTCATCGTCTGCCGTTCTTGTACTATCATTGGATAAATCATATAATCCCAAGGCATCAGTTTTAGCAAGTATGGAATATTATCTGTTCTGATGATTTCAAACCCATCTCTGTACACATAAATCACATATCTGATTTTATCCTTGAATTGATAAATATAATTCAAAATTTTCTTATCTCTACTAAGACGATAATTTTTGAAATCTTCTTGTTTACGCATATCGCCTTGCGACATACCATTGATCCAGTCTGTATATACGCATTCTATCATTCCTAGTGCGCTTTCATCATACTCGATCATGAAAATTCCTATTTCTTTAGTTCCATTATATTTTTCAAGGCTTTGAAGATGTTTCTCCCAGCTATCTTGAAAAGATTTCTTCAAATCCTCATAACTATGCGCACCATATTCAAATGTCCAGCTTGTTGAACGCAGTGTATTGCACTCCATTTCATGCTCCCACTGCTTTCTTACTTCTTCTTGCTCTTTTTGAACTGCACTTTTAAAGGCCTGTTCGTCTTTCTTGTGCTCTGCTCCTTTTCGAGTAGTTTTAGATGATGTAATCTGAAAATGTTCTATAAATCCTTTTCGGAATATAAAATCAGGGAACTCACTAAGGCGTTCATTCGGTTTAGCTGTTCTCAGGATGCTCGCAATTTCAAACCTATCATCTTCCAATAATCCAAAACAGCTTTTATAGCATTCGTGATTTACAAGCCACTGCCAAAGCCCATTATTAAATTCATCATCAGTTACATTTAGAATTGTACGGTGTCCAAAAGGTTCCTCACAGGGCACATCATCACGCCAAAAGAATCCCCGCTTCACCAAATCCAAACAGTTTTGTTCTTTTATTCCTCTTTGGGTTGTCTGCCCCATAAGTATCTCCTTTCCATTTTATTCAATTGAATTTGTTTCCAAATACCTGTCAAAATCGCTCTGGTACAGCCGATCCTGCACCACGCGATACTTTTCAAACTCCGTTTCGGCGTGCATTTTTGCAAGCTGTGCCGAGATTTTGCCGTTGGGAGCATCCTTCCATGTGTGAAGCCCCATGTGCGGCTTTTCGGCATCCGCACGCTCATAGATCAGCTCTGCCGCCGTATGGCGATGCACGGCATAGTGCATCTTGTTCTGCACCTTTGCAAAGAACTCTTTTGTGGTCAGCGCGTTGCGGTCATAATCCAGCGAAGTAGCGTAAATATCGGTAAGTTTCTGGTAGAAATTGCGCTCCGAAATACGAATTTCCCGGATACGCTCCAACTGCTCTTCAAAGTATTTCTTGGTCAGGACTGTGCCGCCGTTTTTCAGGCGCTCCTCATCCATTGCCCACCCCTTGATGGTGTACTGCTCCACGATCTGGTTCGCCCAGACACGGAACCGCACCGCCCGCTGGTTGTTCACCTTGAAGCCGACCGCAATAATCATTTGCAGATTATAGTGGTTCACGCTGCGAGTAACCTGTCGGCCACCCTCATTTTGAACTATTCGGAATTTCCGAATAGTTGCCGCCTCGTCCTGCTCATGGTCAGCATAAATCTTTTTGATATGCTCATTGATGGTCGGAAGCCCCACATCGTAAAGGGTTGCCATCATCTTTTGCGTCAGCCAGATGTTTTCATCCTCGTAGCGCATCTCGATGCTGTCCTTGTCCTCGCCCGTAGAGGCAACAAAGGTCAGGTATTCCGCCGCAGAAGAACGTACCAATGCAGAATCTTTCTTTTCGTTTTCCATCTCAGCCCTCGATTTCTGCCACGATCTGGTCAATGGCGGCCCGCAGTTCGTTTTCTCGTGCTACGATTTGCGCAATTTCAGCGTTCAGCTTTACAATGTCGATCTTCTCGCGGGTGTCCTTGGCTTCCACATAAGTGGAAACTGACAGATTGTAGTCATTTTCCTGCACCTCGGAATACTCCGCCAGATGGGAGAAGTGCGCTTCTTCTGCCCGCTGTGCAAAGGTGTCCACGATCTTATTGATGTTTTCCGGCGTGAGCTTGTTGTTGTTCGTCACCTTGACACACTCGGAAGAAGCGTCAATGAACAGCACTTTATTATCCGTTTTACCCTTTTTCAGCACCATGATGCAGGTGGCAATACTGGTACCAAAGAACAGGTTGCTCGGCAACTGGATGATGCAGTCAATAAAGTTGTTGTCCACCAGATACTTGCGAATTTTCTGCTCTGCGCCGCCACGGTACATGATGCCGGGAAAACAGACGATTGCAGCCGTACCGTTGGAAGCCAGCCATGCCAACGAATGCATGATAAAGGCCAAATCCGCCTTACTTTTCGGAGCCAGAACACCAGCCGGGGCAAAGCGCGGGTCATTGATGAGCAGCGGATTCTCGTCACCGGCCCACTTGATGGAGTACGGCGGATTCGATACGATCAGCTCAAAAGGTTCATCATCCCAGTGCTGCGGATTGGTCAGCGTGTCCTCACAGGCAATGTCGAATTTGTCAAATTCGATGTCGTGCAGAAACATATTGATGCGGCACAGGTTGTACGTTGTGATGTTGATTTCCTGCCCAAAGAAGCCGTTGCGCACGGCATCCCGTCCCAGCACCTTTTCTGCCTTCAGCAGCAGCGAACCAGAGCCGCAGGCCGGATCATAGACCTTGTTGATTTCCTTCTTGCCTACGGTACCCAGCCGAGTCAGCAGTTCCGACACATCAGCAGGCGTAAAAAACTCGCCGCCGGACTTGCCCGCATTGCTGGCGTACATGGTCATCAGGTATTCATAGGCATCGCCAAAGGCATCAATGTCATGCTCTTTCACATCGCCAAGGTTCATATCTGCCACGCCGTTCAGCAGTTTCACGAGCTTCTCATTGCGCTTGGCAACAGTCGCGCCCAACTTATTGCTGTTGACATCATAATCATCGAACAACCCTGCAAACTGCCCCTCGGAGGAGCTGCCCTTTGCGGATTCCTCAATGTGTCGGAAGACTGTTTCCAGCGTTTCGTTGAGGTTTTCATCGCTGGCCGCTTTTGCCCGTACATTGCAGAACAACTCACTAGGCAGGATGAAGAAGCCTTTTTCTTGTACCAGTCCTTCCCGTGCCTGCTCTGCCTCTGCATCAGGCATATCTTCATAGCGGAAATCCGGGTTGCCTGCATCAATTTCGCCCTGATTGATATAGCTGGCAATGTTCTCCGAAATATAACGGTAGAACATCGTACCGAGAACGTAGCTTTTGAAATCCCATCCGTCCACTGCGCCGCGCAGATCATCAGCAATCGCCCAGATTGCACGGTGCAGTTCTTCGCGTTCCTGCTCTTTTTTGGTGTCTACCATTTTTATTTCCTCCATCAAATGCGGATTTCCGCATTGTTTTCTTTCATTTTAACATAGTAAATGTACCACTATTGGTACACCATGGTGTCTTTTTCTAAAAAGGATATACTTTCCCTTTATACTATCCTAGTAAAGCGTACCACAGCTTTTCCGTGATTGCAAGCCGATAAAAATTTCTATTGCATTTTTTGTCGAATTATTACTTATATGTACAGACCCCCGCCAGCATTCGCTGACGGGGGTCTACTATGCTTACAGTTCTACGCTGTTCTGCCTGTTCTTCTTCTGGCTTCTATCCGCGGTCTGCTCCTGCTCCCTCATAAGCCCAATGACCTGCTGCATCTTTTCGGCACCGAAATAGTTCCATACTCGCCTGAAATCACGTTTCATCGCATAGAGCTGCTCATTTTCTGCCTTCACCTCTTTCAGCCGCTGGCTTAGATGATGGGTAGCTTTCTTCTCGTCCTGATAGAAGTGCAGATACTTATCCCGCTCATCCTTGACCTCCCAGTACTTCCGATGGAGGGCAAAGAGTACCTTCACCAACTTCTGGATCAGCGGCATGGCCTTCTTCTCCCGATAGCTCTTGGCGGTCTCAAACGTGGCTGCTTCTGGCACCCATTCTTCTGGCCGCTGGGAGTACTGCGCTGACAGGTTTTCCAGCCCCTCCATGATGGGAGCCAGCTTGTTCAGCTTCTGGCTCTGCTTCTGGTAGGTCAGCTCTGCTTTCTGTACCCGCTGTTCAGCGGCTTCTACGGCTGTCTGCGCTGTTTCCAGCTGTTCCTGCATCTCGGTCAGGTCGGTCTGGCACTCCTGCTTGGCAGCTTCCAGAGCCGCCACCTCTTTACTACGCTCCTGCTTTTTGAAGTCCAGCACAGACAGGTGCTCTTCGTGGGTGCCTTTCTGTTCCCACTCGATGCCGTGCCGCTCCATCACGGCGGCAAGCTGCTCTTTCTCGGCGTTGATCCACTGGTTCAGCTCGGATTCCCGTTTAGAACCGCCTGCAAAGCCCAAGGCTTTCAGCGCCTGCTTCAGGGACACCTTGGTGTCCAGTCCTTTGCCCTTCCAGCCGGACACATACGGCACGAAGTCGATGTGCAGATGGGGCGTAGCTTCGTCCATGTGGAGGAAAGCCCCGAACACCCGCAGTGTCGGGTTCCGCTCTTGGAAGCCCTGCATATACTCGTCCAGCAGTTCCTTTGCCAGTGCGCCATTCTCGGTCAGGACACCCATATCATCTTTGTTGCCGATCTGGACGATCAGTTCATGGAAAAGCTTTTCCTGCTTGCCTGTCCGCAGGTGCTCATAGTAGTCGGTGATACAGCGGTCCTTGCGCTTCTGCTTGGCATTGTAACGCTTCACTGCCTCGTCAAACAGTTCGTGGTACACCTTCTGAATCGGCTCATCACGGTACACGACATTCAGACTGCTGCGCTTCGGGTCTACGTTTTCAGCGGTGAAACTTCTCCGGTTATGGTTGAGGGAGCCGGGACCCCGCATTGCGGAAATGGTTCTTTTCAATCGCACGTCCTTTCTCTGTGGAAGTAACTGGTGCCGGACACGGCAAAGGCTTTGTTACTTTCGTCGAAAGTAACGCAAAAGCACTTTTGACAGACGTTCCGTCCATCAAAAGATGCCTTTGCGCCCTGCCGGGGGCTTCCGTCTGCGGACGGGGCTTCGCTGCACCTCGCCGCTGCCCGGTCCAACACCACCTTCCTGCGTGATTGCATTCACAGGAGCGTGTCACGCTCCTGTCCTCTGCCAATAGAGGAACTCACCAGCGGAAGCTTTCTGGCACGCCTCGTCTGTCCAGATACTCCTGCCGAGCCTGCTCCCGCTGTTCCTCGGTGGGTGCTGTCTTGTACTGGGCATACAGCTCATGCCGCAGCATCGCATCCAATTTTTGCTCCAAACCCTGCTCAATGATCTCTTCGTACTCATTTTCGCCGCTCAAATGATAATGCAGCAAGGCGACGAAAAGTTCCTGCGAAATTTGCACATTTTTCATCATTATCACCATCCCGTGTCGGTTGTGTCGATTGTGACGGTATTTTACATAGTAGCAAAAATACCGTCACAACCGTCACGAATCGTCACGCCCCAGAATTTTCCAGCGTTAATTTGACCACCCTGCCCTCATGGGTACGCCTGCTTTCGTACCGAATCCCATAGTCGTTGTAGAGCCTGTCGGCACTCACATTCAGCTTCCGGGTCAGGATGTTTGCCTGTATGCCTACACCCGGCAGACGTTCCAGCAGTTCCGTGGGTGCACCGCTCCACTCCGGCTGTTCCGGGGTAAGCACCTTTGCCACCGCTTCCAGAAGCGGGTCGGGCGGCAGCTTCCAAAGTTCCGTTTCGGCTCCTTGGAACTCCCACACGCAGCGTTCCCGGTCAAACTCCAATGTCAGCTCCTGATCCGGCTGGTCACGCCCCACGATGTCCAGTAGTGCGGTGTTGTCCGTGCGCCGCTTCTTCTGCATGATGAACGCGCCATCCGCTGCACCCAACAGACCGTTGGTGCCGGAGATCATATCAAAGCTGTCCTCGGCTTCCATCTTCCGGGTGTGGTGAACCACCAGCAGACAGATGCCGTACCTGTCGCTGAAAGTTTTCAGTTTGGTCACGATCTCATAGTCGCTGGCATAGCTGTATCGGTCACCGCCGATCTCCCGCACCTTCTGCAGGGTGTCGATGATGATGAGCCGTACATCCGGGTGCTCCCGGATGAATCCTTCCAACTGCTGGTCAAGTCCCTCGCTCACAGACTTGGCCTGCGTTGCGAAGTAGAGATTGCTGGTCTCCTCCACCCCGAACATCCGGGAGAGCCGCCGCTGCAGCCGGGCGTAATCGTCCTCCAACGCCAGATAGAGGACGGTGCCTTGATGCACCTCGTACTCCCACAGTGGAAGCCCCATCGCCACATGATAGGCAAGCTGCCCCATGAAGAAGGACTTGCCCACCTTGGGCGCTCCTACAAAGAGGTAGGTGCCGCTGTACAGCAGGTCGTTCACAATGGGCTTCCGGGGTGGATATACTGTGTCGTACAGCTCAGTCATTGATACCGTGTTCAGCCCGAAATTGTTTGACTTTTTCGCGGCTTGCAGATTGATTTGCTTGTCCGAATTTGTTATAATATTGGTGCTAGTTTTGTGAGACGACTGTACCGCATCTGCGCCAACAGATGCACCCGGTACGGTCGTTTTTCTATTGTCCGTCATTCGCATTCCTCCTTAAGTCCGTTCAACGTCAGAGCCACCATTTGCAGGGTCTCCAGCAAGTCCGGCGGAACTTCTTCATCCACGGCCAGCCGCTGCAATTCCTGATAGATTAGCTTCATCTGGTCTCGCAAGGCTTTGTAGACCCTTGGGTTGCCTACCACGGTGATCTCCCGGTCGGTCAGGCGGCGGATGATATACTCCTGTTTGGTCAGCCCGGAGAGCTTTACTTTGGCTTCCAGAACCTCGTCCTCTTCCGGGGACATTCGGAAGGCTACCACCTTGTTCCGCCAGCGGCCTTGCTGGTCGAGCACTCGTTCCATCTTCATCCCTCCTTTCGCTCCATGTTCAGCTTCTGCGCCATCTCCTGCTGCTTTGAGGGGAAGAGGTGGGCGTACTTATAGGTGATGTCCACGCTCTCATGCCCCACCCGGTCTGCGATTGCCAGCGCCGAGAAGCCCATCTCGATCAGCAGCGACACATGGGAGTGCCGCAGGTCGTGGATTCGTATCCGCTTTACTCCGGCTGCCTTGGCTCCCCTGTCCATCTCGTGGTGCAGGTAGCTCTTGGTCACCTCAAAGATCCGCTGGTCTGGCTGGACTTTGTAGAGGGATTTCAGATAGTCTCTGATCTCGTCCGTCAGAAACTGCGGCATCTGGATGACCCGGACGCTCTTGGGTGTTTTCGGGTCGGTGATCACATCTCGGCCTTTCAACCTTTGATAGGATTTGGTGATGGAGAGCAGCCCCTTGTCCAAGTCGAAGTCTGCCGGGGTCAGAGCCAGCAATTCGCCCTCCCGGATGCCACACCAGTAGAGGACCTCAAAAGCGTAATAGGATTGCGGCTTGTCCATCATCGCTTCCGCAAACTTGAGGTACTCCTCCTTCGTCCAAAAGAGCATTTCCTTGTGCTTTTCCGACCCCATGCACCCGGCTGTGGCCGCTGCGTTTGCTTTCAGCCCGTAGAACCGGACTGCATGGTTTAAGATGGCACTGAGTTGTCCATGCAACGTCTTGAGGTAGGTCGGCGAGTAGGCCTTGCCGTTCTTGTCCCGGTAGTTCAACATCTCGTTCTGCCATGCAATTACATCCCGTGGCTTGATCTCACTGAGCCGTTTTTCTTTGAAATACGGTAAGATTTTCGTTTGGATGATATGCTCCTTGACAGACCATGTGTTTTCCCGGAGCCGTTTTTTCTTGTCCGTGATATAGATCTCCACGAACGCTTCAAAGGTCATGGTCAGGTCTGCCGCCTGTTGAAGAAGGAACTCCCGCTCCCACGCCAGAGCATCCTTCTTGGTGGCAAATCCCCGTTTCAGCTTTTTCTGCTTCACACCTTGCCAGTTCTCGAAGTAGAAGGAAGCGTACCATGTGCCCTGCCTGTTGTCCTTGTAGGCTGGCATCCTATCACTCCTCCCCTGCCCCGTAGATCTTCTCCTGATAGTACCTCCTGCTTACCCTGCCTCCCACGGTCGTGTAGCCCTTGGCCCTCAGTTCTTCGTTCCACTGGGCGATCATTTTGTACGCCAGACCCTGCGAGATGTCCAGCTCCTTTGCCAGCTCGTCTGCCTTGATAAAAATGCTGTTTGCCATTTTTTGTCCTTTCCTTGTCGGTTTCGTTTCGGTGCCGCTTCATCCTCGCTGACTTCCGGCAGGCATATCCCCTTTGCGGTGCTGTGCCGTCCCCTTACGGAGCGCTCGCTTCCTTTCGGAAGGTCTTGGCGGTTTGAATCAGTTTGGCGGTCATTCAATTTTACTAAGCATTTTTGCTTATCTTTTTGTGTTCTCATTATACTAAACACATTCCGTTAAGTCAAGAGGTTTTCGGGTAAAATCTTAAACTTTTTTGTTTATTTTCTATTGCACCTCCTGTTTTTCTGTGCTATACTGGGTTCAACAAATATGTTTAAGTCAGGAGGCAATCGCATGGCAGTCGGTGACCGCATCAAACGTGCCCGTAACCTCCGAGGTATGACCCAGAAAGAACTGGGCATTGCCATCGGGTTTGAGGAGAAGAGCGCAGACATCCGCATCGCACAATACGAAAGCAACACCCGCACTCCCAAGGAAGAGCTGCTCCGCAAGATTGCGGAGGTACTGGATGTGAACTACCGTTCCCTCTATGAGCCGACCTTGTACGCCGCAGAGGATGTGATGTACACCCTGTTCGAACTGGACGAGCACTACCCCGGCATCCGGCTCTACGAGGTCACAGACACCACCGACCCGGATCTCCCGGAAAAGCACATGGCAGTCAGCTTCCGCTATCGCCTGCTGGATGATTTCTTAAAGGAGTGGCAGCTCCGTAAGAAGCAGCTCCGGGAGGGCGAGATCACCAAGGAAGAGTATCTGGAATGGAAGCTCAACTGGCCACAGACCGCCGACGGCTGCGGCCGGTACGAGCCGAAGAAAAAGTGGCGTAAAGAATAAAAGACACAAAAATGCCCTCCGAAAAACTTACCGTTTCTCAGAGGGCATTCTCATGTCTCTCTTTATGAATAATCGCCTGATAGTATCAAAGCAGTATCACAGAGCCTTTTGGCTCTCAAAATATTGCATTGCATCAATACTTTTCAGGGTTTGCAGATTACTCGAGCTCAATGGTTGCCGGCGGCTTACCGGTGCAATCATAGAACACGCGGTTCACATGCTTGACCTCATTGACGATGCGGCTGGTGACAGTGCCCAGAACATCCCAGGGCATATTATAGCTCTCCGCGGTCATGAAGTCGGTGGTGGTCACAGCACGCAGCGCCACAGCGTAATCATAGGTGCGCTCGTCGCCCATGACGCCCACACTGTGCATGTTGGTCAAGGCTGCATAGTACTGGCTGATCTCCTTATCCAGACCTGCCTTTGCGATCTCCTCACGCCAGATCGCGTCGGCATCCTGCACGATAGCCACCTTCTCCGGGGTCACTTCGCCGATGATGCGGATGCCAAGGCCCGGGCCGGGGAACGGCTGACGGCTGACCAGATATTCGGGCAGACCCAGCTCACGGCCAGCCTGACGCACCTCGTCTTTGAACAGGTTGCGCAGCGGCTCCACCAACTCCTTGAAGTCCACGGTGTCGGGCAGACCGCCAACGTTGTGGTGGCTCTTGATAACAGTGGACTCACCGCCCAGACCGCTCTCAACGACATCCGGGTAAATGGTACCCTGTGCCAGGAAATCCACCTTGCCGATCTTCTTGGCCTGCTCTTCAAACACACGGATGAACTCTTCGCCGATGATCTTGCGCTTGCGCTCCGGCTCGGTGACACCAGCCAGCTTTGCAAAGTAGCGTTCGCGGGCATCCACACAGATAAAGTTGATATCAAAGCCGTTGGCATTGCCCGGGCCGAATACAGAGCAGACCTCTTCCTTCTCGTTCTTACGCAGCAGACCGTGATCCACGAACACGCAGGTCAGCTGCTTGCCGATGGCCTTAGCCAGCATAGCTGCCAGAACGGAGGAATCCACGCCGCCGGACAAGGCGCACAACACCTTGCCATCGCCGATGCGCTCACGCAGGGCCTTGACGTTGTTCTCCACAAAGGAGTCCATCTTCCAGTCGCCGGTGCAGCCGCAGACGTTGTACACGAAGTTGCGCAGCATCTTCTTGCCTTCCGCAGTGTGCAGCACTTCCGGATGGAACTGGACCGCGTACAGGCCCTTCTCGGCGTTCTCTGCCGCAGCTACCGGGCAGTTGACCGTGTGAGCAGTGATCTTAAAGCCGGGCGCTGCCTGCTCAATATAGTCGTTGTGGCTCATCCAGCAAATGGTGGAGGGCTGCACATCGGTGAACATCTTGCTGTTCGTGTCCACGAACACCTCAGTCTTGCCGTACTCGCGCTCCGGTGCGCGGCAGACATGGCCGCCCAGCAGATGCATCATCAGCTGGCTGCCGTAACAGATGCCCAGCACAGGCACACCCCAGTTGAAGATCTCAGGGTCGATCGTGGGGGAATCCTCCAGATAAACGCTGTTGGGGCCACCGGTAAAGATGATGCCCTTGGGGTTCTTTGCCTTGATAACCGACAGATCGGTTTTATAGGAATAGATTTCACAGTAGACATTGTTCTCGCGGACGCGGCGCGCGATCAGCTGATTGTATTGGCCGCCAAAGTCCAGCACGATGACAGTTTCATGCTGCATGAAGTTCTCTCCTCCCTTATCCATTCAATGTGTTTCTACAGATAAAACCAGTATAGCACATCTGCCAAATAAAAGCGACATCATTTGTGAATTTTCCTGTTTTTATTTTTCACGTATGGGATGCCGCAGAACTGTTTTCAGTGTTCCCGGTGCAGCGCGGCGAGGATCACTCAGATAAATTTCGTGGTGGAAGCGTGTCTCTGAAAAATCCGGCATACACCCCTGCCCTTACAGACAGAGGATCTAAAACAAAAAGAGACCTTCCCACTCTCCGGAATGGGAAGGTCTCTCGTAAGTTTAACCTTTAGCCTCAGGAAAGGCGCGAAGGGTCAAAATCACTCAATGATCTTGCCAACAACGCCAGAACCAACGGTACGGCCACCCTCACGGATAGCGAAACGCAGGCCCTCTTCCATAGCAACAGGGGTCAGCAGCTCAACGTGCATCATGACGTTATCGCCGGGCATGCACATCTCAGTGCCTTCGGGCAGAGTGATGATACCGGTCACGTCGGTGGTGCGGAAGTAGAACTGAGGACGATAGTTGGAGAAGAACGGGGTGTGACGGCCGCCTTCGTCCTTGGTCAGAACGTACACCTGAGACTCGAAGGTCTTGTGGGGGTGCACGGAACCGGGCTTAGCCAGAACCTGACCACGCTCGATCTGGGTACGATCAACACCACGCAGCAGAGCGCCGATGTTATCGCCAGCCTCAGCGAAGTCCAGAGACTTACGGAACATCTCCAGACCGGTGATGGTGGTGCTCAGACGATCGGGCTTGATGCCGACGATCTCCATAGCATCGCCAACCTTAGCAATACCACGCTCAACACGACCGGTTGCAACGGTACCACGGCCAGAAATGGTCATGACATCCTCGATGGGCATCAGGAAGGGCTTGTCTTCCTCACGATCGGGGTTGGGGATATAGGTGTCAACAGCGTCCATCAGCTCCTTGATGCAAGCATACTCGGGAGCATTGGGATCGGTGGAGGTAGACTCCAGAGCCTTCAGAGCGGAACCACGAATGATCGGGGTGTCGTCGCCGGGGAAGTCGTACTCGGTCAGCAGCTCACGGATCTCCATCTCGACCAGATCCAGCAGCTCTTCGTCGTCGACCATATCGCACTTGTTCATGAACACAACGATATAGGGCACGCCGACCTGACGAGCCAGCAGGATGTGCTCACGGGTCTGGGGCATGGGACCATCGGTAGCAGCAACGACCAGAATAGCGCCGTCCATCTGAGCAGCACCAGTGATCATGTTCTTAACGTAGTCAGCATGGCCCGGGCAGTCAACGTGAGCATAGTGACGAGCGTCGGTCTGATACTCAACGTGAGCGGAGTTGATCGTGATACCACGAGCACGCTCCTCAGGAGCCTTATCGATGTTGGCATAATCCATGAAGTCTGCGTCGCCCTTCAGAGCCAGGTACTTGGTGATAGCGGCGGTCAGAGTGGTCTTGCCGTGGTCAACGTGACCGATGGTGCCGATGTTCACATGCGGCTTAGAACGGTCGAACTTTGCCTTTTCAGCCATTGGAATATCCTCCCTTAATTTAGGTTTTGATATTTGGTTACAACAACCCTGCAAGATGCAGACATTGCATTGCAAGGCTATTCTACTAAATTTGCCCTGTAAAATCAAGTGCTTTTACAGGAAATTTTGCCGAGGTTACACTACCCCGGCAAAATCTTTATCCATTTTTCAGGAATCAGCCCTTGGTGCGGCCAGCGATGATCTGGTCAGCAATGTTCTTGGGCACCGGCTCGTAGTGAGACGGCTCCATGACATACTGGCCACGGCCCTGAGTCTTGGAGCGCAGGTCGGTAGCGTAGCCGAACATCTGAGCCAGAGGCACAAATGCATTGACGCGCTGAGTACCAGCCATAGCTTCCATGCCCTGGATCTGACCACGGCGTGCATTCAGGTCGCCGATAACATCGCCCAGATACTCATCGGGAACGATAACTGCAACCTTCATGATAGGCTCAGTGATGATAGGATCAGCCTTGCGCATAGCATCCTTGAACGCCATAGAACCAGCAATGGAGAAGGCCATTTCAGAGGAGTCGACCTCATGATAAGAACCATCCCACAGGGTAACCTTGACATCAACGACAGGATAGCCAGCCAGAACACCGGACTTCATAGCACCCTGGATACCGTTGTCGATAGCCGGGATGTATTCCTTCGGGATGGCACCGCCAACGATGGCGTTGACGAACTCGTAACCCTTGCCGGGCTCGTTGGGCTCGATCTTGATCTTAACATGACCGTACTGGCCCTTACCACCGGACTGACGTGCGTACTTGGTCTCCTGGTTGGCCTCTTTGCGGATGGTCTCACGGTAAGCAACCTGAGGTGCACCCACGTTTGCTTCAACCTTGAACTCACGCAGCAGACGGTCAACGATGATCTCCAAGTGCAGCTCGCCCATACCGGCGATGATGGTCTGACCGGTCTCTTCGTCAGTGTAGGTCTTGAAGGTCGGATCCTCTTCGGCCAGCTTTGCCAGCGCGATGCCCATCTTCTCGTTGCCGGCCTTGGTCTTGGGCTCGATGGCAACGCGGATAACAGGCTCGGGGAACTTCATGGACTCCAGAATGATGGGATGATTCTCATCACACAGAGTGTCACCGGTAGTGGTGTTCTTCAGACCGACAACAGCAGCGATATCACCTGCGTAGCAGCAGTCGATATCCTTGCGGTGGTTAGAATGCATCTGCAGGATGCGGCCCATACGCTCCTTGCTGTCCTTCACGGAGTTGTAGACAGTGGTACCTGCCTCAACCTTACCGGAGTAAACACGGAAGTATGCCAGCTTACCAACGAACGGGTCGGTAGCGATCTTGAAGGCCAGAGCTGCGAAGGGAGCGTCGTCGGAAGACGGACGGGTCTCCTCTTCCTCAGTCTCGGGATTCACGCCCTTGATGTCAGGGACATCGGTAGGAGCGGGCATATAGTCAACGATAGCGTCCAGCAGCTTCTGCACGCCGCGGTTCTTATAGGAAGAGCCGCAGGTCACAGGCACCAGAGTGTTGGCGATGGTCTCCTTGCGGATCGCAGCCTTCAGCTCGGCACGGGTGATTTCCTCGCCCTCGAGGTACTTCTCCATGAGCTCTTCGTCGTTCTCAGCAACAGCCTCGACCAGAATGTTGTGGTACTCCTCGGCCTGCTCACGCATATCCTCGGGGATGGGCTCAGTGCGCATGTCGTTGCCCATATCGTCGTAGTAGACCTCAGCGTTCATATCGACCAGGTCAACGATACCGCGGAAGGTATCCTCCTGACCGATAGGCAGCTGGATTGCCACGCCGTTTGCGTGCAGACGATCGTGCAGCATCTTGATGCAGCGGAAGAAGTCGGCACCCATGGTGTCCATCTTGTTAACGTACACCATACGGGGAACCTTATACTCGTCAGCCTGACGCCAGACGGTCTCAGACTGCGGCTCAACACCGCCCTTTGCAGCCAGAACGGTCACAGAACCGTCCAGCACGCGCAGGGAACGCTGGACCTCAACGGTGAAGTCCACGTGGCCCGGGGTGTCGATGATGTTGATGCGGTGACGGTTCTTCTTGAATGCAACCGGGTCCTTCTGTGTCTCAGAGTGGCTCCAGTAGCAGGTGGTAGCAGCGGAAGTGATGGTGATACCACGCTCCTGCTCCTGAACCATCCAGTCCATGGTAGCGCCGCCATCATGAACTTCGCCGATCTTGTGGTTGATACCGGTGTAGTACAGAATACGCTCGGTAGTAGTAGTCTTACCAGCATCAATGTGGGCCATAATGCCGATATTTCTCGTCATCTGAAGAGAAACTTCTCTGGGTGTAGCCATGAAATTAACCTCCTACAGAACAGATCAATAACGGAAATGAGCGAAAGCCTTGTTAGCCTCTGCCATCTTGTGAGTATCCTCACGCTTCTTCACGGCGTTACCAGTGTTGTTGGCAGCATCCATGATTTCAGCAGCCAGACGCTGAGCCATGGTCTTCTCACCACGGCTGCGGCTGTAGGCAGTCAGCCAGCGCAGACCCAGGGTCTCGCGGCGAGCCGGGCTGACTTCCAGAGGAACCTGGTAGTTAGCACCGCCAACGCGGCGGGTCTTGCACTCGAGGCTGGGCATGATGTTCTCCATCGCCTTCTCGAAAGTCTCCAGAGGATCGTTGCCGGTCTTCTCCTGAATCATGGAGAAAGCCTCGTAAACGATCTTCTGAGCGACGCCCTTCTTGCCATCCAGCATAACGCTGTTGACCAGACGAGTGACCATCTTGGAATTGTAAATAGGATCAGCTAAGACATCGCGCTTAGCAATGTTACCTCTTCTAGGCATCTTTCTTCCCTCCTTCACAGAATGATATCATCGGTACTCGAAAGTAATAAAACTCCCGTTGTGTCACAAAGAGCTGACCTTTACATAAACTGTTGCCCTCCGCTTTGCAAGCGGACTTGTTATTTATATAATGGAAAGCCGTTTATGGCGGTTGTCCTCAATTACTTCTTTGCAGCACCGGCCTTAGGACGCTTTGCGCCGTACTTGGAGCGGGCCTGATTACGGCCTGCCACACCCTGAGTATCCAGGGTACCACGGATGATGTGGTAACGCACACCGGGCAGGTCCTTAACACGACCGCCACGGATCAGCACGACGGAGTGCTCCTGCAGGTTATGGCCGATACCGGGAATGTAAGAGGTGACCTCGATACCATTCGTGAGGCGGACACGAGCAACCTTACGCAGAGCAGAGTTGGGCTTCTTGGGGGTCATGGTACGAACAGCAGTGCAGACACCACGCTTCTGGGGGCTGTTCAGATCAGAATACTGTTTCTTCTGAGAATTGTAGCTCTTCAGCAGTGCGGGAGCGGTACTCTTGGTAGCCAGAACCTGACGGCCCTTGCGTACAAGCTGGTTAAAAGTAGGCATTTTGTTTCTCCTTTCTTAATAATGCACATCGGACTTTTTTCCGACTTTTTTGCCGCACTATCCCCATGAGGGATGCGCAACAGTTATATAATACTCGCTTTACAGGCGGATGTCAACAGTTTTTGCAAAGTTTTTTGCATTTATTCCAGATTTTTTCTTTCAGCATTTTTTCGACGTAAAACGCACGGTTTTCTCCCCTGTTTCCGCTTTTCCGGGCATATAAAAACCGCCCTGCAGGCGGATGCCCACAGAGCGGTCCATTGTTTTATTTCAGAAGAAGGAGCTTTGCTTACTGTACAGCAGCTGCCTGTTCGGCAGCGATCTCAGCATCGCGCTCAGCCTCACGGTTCTTCAGATCCTCACGGACTTCCGGCAGACCGGTACCTGCGGGGATCAGCTTACCAATGATGACGTTCTCCTTCAGGCCGGCCAGCGGGTCGACCTTGCCCTTGATGGCAGCTTCGGTCAGCACGCGGGTGGTCTCCTGGAAGGATGCAGCGGACAGGAAGGAGTCGTTTGCCAGAGCAGCCTTGGTGATGCCCAGCAGCACCTGCTGGTACTCAACCAGCTTCAGGCCCTCTTCACCAGCGTCGATGCGCTGCTGCAGATCGGCGTTGATGCTCTCCACTTCCAGACGGCTTGCCAGTGCACCGCCGATCAGGTTGGAAGAACCGGAATCAGTCACGCGCACCTTGCGGCACATCTGACGGACGATGACTTCGATATGCTTATCGTTGATCTCAACGCCCTGCAGACGGTAGACCTTCTGAACTTCGTTGATCAGGTAGTTCTGGACATCCTCCAGACCCTTGATTGCCAGAATATCCTGCGGATACAGAACACCTTCACGGGTGATGATGTCGCCCTTCTCCACACGGTCGCCCGGCATCACGCGGGAATGCTGGGTGAACGGGATGGAGTAGCTCTTTACAACCTCGGCACCGTTCTCGTCCTTGCCGGTCACCTTGATAACGACATTCTTCTTGGTATCGTCCTGAGAAACGACACCAGAGATCTCGCTCATGATGGCCATGCTCTTGGGACGGCGGCTCTCGAACAGCTCTTCAACACGGGGAAGACCCTGCGTGATATCTTCAGCAGATGCGATACCGCCGGTATGGAAGGTACGCATGGTCAGCTGAGTACCAGGCTCGCCGATGGACTCTGCGGCGATAACGCCGACAGACTCGCCCAGACGGACCGGCTCACCGTTTGCCATATCGGAACCATAGCAGCGTGCGCAGACACCGGTCTTTGCACGGCAGGTCAGCAGGCTGCGGATCTTCAGTTTGGTAATGCCAGCAGCCTCGATCTCGTTTGCATCGTACAGGTCGATCATCTTGCCTTCCGGCACGATCACCTTGCCGGTGACGGGGTTGACCACATCGCCCACAGCAAAGCGGCCGATCAAGCGCTCGCGGAAGCTCTCGATCTTCTCCTTGCCCTCGTGGATCTCAGACACCCACAGGCCGTCAGTGGTGCCACAGTCGATCTCGCGCACAATGACATCCTGAGAGACATCGACCATGCGGCGGGTCAGGTAACCGGAGTCAGCGGTACGCAGAGCGGTATCGGCCAGACCCTTACGGGCACCACGGGCAGAAACGAAATATTCCAGAATATTCAGACCTTCACGGTAGTTGGCACGAATGGGCATCTCGATGGTGTGGCCAGCGGTGTTTGCCAGCAGGCCGCGCATACCGGCCAGCTGCTTGATCTGGTTCATAGAACCACGAGCACCGGAGTCAGCCATCATATAGATCTCGTTGTCCTTGGGCAGGTTGTCTGCCAGAGCCTTGGAGACCTTATCGGTGGTAGCCTGCCAGATGGCGATGGTCTGGTTGTAACGCTCGTTGTCGGAGATCAGGCCGCGGTTGAACAGCTTGCCGACCTTTGCGATCTGCTGGTCAGCCTCAGCGATCAGTTCCTGCTTCTGCGGCGGGATCACAGCGTCGCACACAGCGACGGAGATTGCAGACAGAGTGGAGTACTTGTAGCCCTGCGCCTTGATGGCATCCAGCATCTTTGCACACTTGCGGGTGCCGTTGCGGGTCATGCAGCGGGAAATGATGTCGGGCAGAGTCTTCTTGGTCACGCGGAAGCTGACCTCGTACTCCAGCCAGTGCTCGGGATCAGTACGGTCGATATAACCCAGATTCTGAGGAACAGGGTTATTGAAGATGATGCGGCCGACGGTGGCTTCCACCAGACCGGTGCGCTCCACGCCGTCAATGGTCATGGTGCGGCGCACCTTGATGGGTGCGTGCAGGGTAACGATGTGCTCTGCATAAGCCATCAGGGCTTCGTTCTCATCGCGGAACACCTTGCCTGCGCCCTCGTCATTTTCACGAACGGTGGTCAGGTAGTAGCTGCCCAGGATCATATCCTGCGTAGGCACGGTAACAGGTGCGCCGTCAGAGGGCTTCAGCAGGTTGCCGGAAGCCAGCATCAGCATCTTGGCCTCACGGCAGGCATCCTCGCCCAGAGGCAGATGCACTGCCATCTGGTCACCGTCGAAGTCGGCGTTGAATGCGGTACATGCCAGCGGGTGCAGCTTGATGGCACGGCCCTCCACCAGCACCGGGTTGAAAGCCTGAATGCCCAGACGGTGCAGGGTAGGTGCACGGTTCAGCAGAACGGGGTGGCCCTTGATCACGGTCTCCAGGCTGTCCCACACTTCGGGCTTAGCGCGCTCCACCATCTTGCGGGCGGACTTGATGTTGTTGGCAATGCCCTTCTCCACCAGATCCTTCATGACAAAGGGCTTGAACAGCTCCAGAGCCATTTCCTTGGGCAGACCGCACTGATCCATCTTCAGCTCAGGGCCGACGACGATAACGGAACGACCGGAGTAGTCAACACGCTTGCCCAGCAGGTTCTGACGGAAGCGGCCCTGCTTGCCCTTCAGCATATCGGAAAGGCTCTTCAGTGCGCGGTTGTTGGGGCCGGTGACCGGACGGCCGCGGCGGCCGTTGTCGATCAGGCTGTCCACTGCTTCCTGCAGCATACGCTTCTCGTTGCGCACGATGATGTCGGGAGCGCCCAGCTCCAGCAGACGGCGCAGACGGTTGTTGCGGTTGATCACGCGGCGGTACAGGTCGTTCAGGTCGGAGGTGGCAAAACGGCCGCCGTCCAGCTGGACCATGGGGCGCAGGTCAGGCGGCAGAACAGGCAGCACATCCATGACCATCCATTCAGGACGGTTGCCGGAAATGCGGAATGCCTCAACTACTTCCAGACGCTTGAGGATGCGCACGCGCTTCTGGCCGGAGGACTTTTCCACCTCGGCAGTCAGCTCTTCACTCAGCTGATCCAGATCGATCTCCTTCAGCAGATCCTGAATGGCCTCAGCGCCCATAGCAGCCTCGAACTCATCACCGTAGTGGTCGCGCATCTCACGATACTCGCTCTCGGTGAGCAGCTGCTTCTTTTCCAGACGGGTAGCGCCCGGATCAGTGACGATATAGCTTGCAAAGTACAGCACCTTCTCCAGCAGGCGGGGGCTGATGTCCAGCATCAGGCCGATTCGGCTGGGGATGCCCTTGAAGTACCAGATGTGGCTGACGGGAGCGGCCAGCTCAATGTGGCCCATGCGCTCACGGCGGACCTTGGCCTTGGTCACTTCAACGCCGCAGCGGTCGCAGATCTTGCCCTTGTAGCGGATGCGCTTATACTTACCGCAGTGGCACTCCCAGTCCTTGGTAGGTCCAAAAATGCGCTCACAGTACAAGCCGTCGCGCTCCGGCTTCAGGGTACGGTAGTTGATGGTCTCAGGCTTTTTGACCTCGCCGTAGCTCCAGTTGCGGATCTGCTCCGGGGAGGCAAGGCCGATCTTGATGGAATCGAAAACGTTGTTTTCCATGAAACGAACCCTTTCTTAATCTCTAGTTGTCTCGATGATACAGGCGGCTTTCTTGTTCAGACCACAGGCCCCTCTCCCCTGCCGCAGCACGCGGAACAGGGGGCTTGAGGCTTGTGTTCTTTGTCTGATCAGAAATCTACTTCGTCAGAAGAAGCGGGAGCTTCGGCACCGGAGTTATTGTCCTCCAGCACAGAAGGATCATCGAAACCGGCATCGGCATCCTTAATATTATAATCGTTGAGCAGTTCGCTCTCCTGCACGACGTTCTCAGTGCCGGCAACATCGCGCATATCAAAGCCGGTCTCTTCGTCGTCGAAGTTCTGACGCATGTCGATCTCGTTGCCGTCCTTGTCCTGAACAACAACGTCCAGACCCAGAGACTGCAGTTCCTTCAGCATAACACGGAAGGACTCGGGAATGCCGGGCTGCGGGATCGGCTCACCCTTAACGATGGCCTCGTAGGTCTTCACACGGCCCTCCACGTCGTCGGACTTGACGGTCAGGATCTCCTGCAGAGTGTAAGCAGCGCCGTAAGCTTCCAGTGCCCAGACTTCCATTTCGCCAAAGCGCTGGCCACCGAACTGGGCCTTGCCGCCCAGAGGCTGCTGAGTGACCAGAGAGTAGGGGCCGGTAGAACGTGCATGGATCTTATCATCGACCAGGTGATGCAGCTTCAGGTAGTACATATAACCGACGGTAACGCGGTTATCGAACTTTTCGCCGGTGCGGCCATCGTAAACGGTGGTCTTGCCATCGCGGTCCAGCTCGATCTTGGAGAAGTCGATGATGTGTCCCTTCTCGCCCATGATCTTGGGGAGCTTCGTGGGATATGCAGGAGCATTCTCACCATGCCACATCTCGCGGGCGGTATCAAAGGTATCGCCGATGTCGTTCTCACGAGCAGAGTCGAAGACGGGAGTCATGACCTTGATGCCGCATGCCTTGGCAGCGTAGCCCAGGTTGACTTCCAGCACCTGACCGATGTTCATACGGGAAGGCACGCCCAGGGGGTTCAGCACGATGTCCAGCGGGGTGCCGTCGGGCAGGTAGGGCATGTCCTCCTGCGGCAGAATGCGGGAAACGACACCCTTGTTGCCGTGACGGCCTGCCATCTTATCGCCAACGCTGATCTTGCGCTTCTGGGCAATATAGCAGCGGACGACCTCGCGCACGCCGGGCTGCAGTTCGTCGCTGTTCTCCGGGGTGAACACCTTGACATCCACGATGATGCCGTATGCACCATGGGGCACGCGCAGAGAAGTATCACGCACTTCGCGTGCCTTCTCGCCGAAGATGGCGCGCAGCAGGCGCTCTTCAGCGGTCAGCTCGGTCTCGCCCTTCGGGGTGACCTTACCGACCAGAATGTCGCCGCTCTTGACCTCGGCACCGATGCGGATGATGCCGCGCTCGTCCAGATCCTTCAGTGCATCCTCAGAAACGTTGGGGATATCACGGGTGATCTCTTCGGGTCCCAGCTTGGTGTCGCGGCTCTCGGTCTCGTACTCTTCAATATGAATGGAGGTGTACACGTCCTCGCGCACGATCTTCTCGTTCAGCAGAACGGCATCCTCGTAGTTGTAGCCTTCCCAGGTCATGAAGCCGATCAGAGCGTTCTTACCCAGAGAAATTTCGCCGTTGCGCATTGCAGGGCCGTCGGCCAGCACCTGACCGGCCTTGACGCTCTCGCCGACCTCCACGATGGGACGCTGGTTGATGCAGGTGCCTGCGTTGGAGCGTGCGAACTTGACCAGAGGATAATCCTCCAGCTCGCCCTTGTTGTTGCGCACAACAACATGGTCGGCATCCATCTTCTCAACGATACCGTCATTCTTTGCCAGAACAGCGGTGCCGGAGTCGGTAGCAGCCTTGTACTCCATACCGGTAGCAACGATGGGCTGCTGGGTGACCATCAGAGGCACTGCCTGACGCTGCATGTTGGAACCCATCAGAGCACGGTTACAGTCATCGTTCTCCAGGAAGGGGATGCAGGCGGTAGCAACAGAGACCATCATTCGCGGAGAAACGTCCATGTAATCGACTTTCTCTGCATCAATTTCAAGGATCTCGTCGCGGCGGCGGGCAGACACACGGGGACGGATGAAGTGCTTGCCCTCATCCAGCGGCTCGTTGGCCTGTGCCACAACGTACTCGTCCTCGACATCAGCGGTCATATACTCGACCTCGTCGGTGACGACCTGTTCCTTCAGGTTGCCGTTCTCGTCATAGATCTTCTTGACCTTGCGGTACGGAGCTTCCACGAAGCCGTACTCGTTGATCTTGGCGTAAGATGCCAGATAGGAGATCAGACCGATGTTGGGGCCTTCAGGAGTCTCGATGGGGCACATACGGCCGTAGTGGCTGTAGTGAACGTCGCGGACCTCGAAACCTGCGCGGTCACGGCTCAGACCGCCGGGGCCCAGAGCAGACAGGCGGCGCTTGTGGGTCAGCTCAGCCAGCGGGTTGTTCTGATCCATGAACTGGGACAGCGGAGAAGAACCGAAGAACTCCTTGATGGCTGCCACCACCGGACGGATGTTGATGAGGGCCTGCGGGGTGATGACGCTCTGATCCTGGCTCTGCAGGGTCATGCGCTCACGGATGACGCGCTCCATGCGGGAGAAGCCGATGCGGAACTGGTTCTGCAGCAGCTCGCCCACGCTGCGGATGCGGCGGTTGCCCAGATGGTCGATATCATCGGTGGTGCCAATATTGTGGCCCAGACCGTTCAGGTAGTTGATGGAAGCCAGAATATCGGCGACCGTAACGGTGCGGCCGATCAGCTGGTCGTGGTTGCGGCGCAGCATCTCCTTCTGCTCTTCCACATCAGAGGTGGTGTCGAGGATCTTCTTGATCTCATCGAAGGAGCAGCGCTCGTTGATGCCGCACTCCTTCACGTCGAAGGAGAAGAAGCCCTGTGCATCCACACAGCCGTTGGTGATGACCTTGATCTTCCGGCTCTCTTCCTTCATGGGATCGTCGAGCTTCAGCACGACCAGATTCACACCGGCATTGTCAGCCTTCTCAGCCAGCTCGCGGGTGATCTTGGCACCAGCCTCGATCAGGATCTCGCCGGTCAGCGGAGCGACCACATTCTCAGCAGCCACCTGACCGGTGATGCGGCGGGCCAGAGACAGCTTCTTGTTCATCTTATAACGGCCGAAACGAGACAGGTCATAACGGCGCGGGTCGAAGAACAGCATGTTGATCTGGCTGGTAGCAGACTCCACCGTGGGAGGCTCGCCGGGGCGCAGCTTGCGGTAAACTTCCAGCAGGCCCTCTTCCTGATTCTTGGTGGTATCCTTTTCCAGAGTAGCGAGGATGCGCTCATCGTCGCCAAAGAAGTTCAGGATGTCCTCGTTGGTGGACAGGCCCAGTGCACGGCACAGCACGGTGACAGGCAGCTTGCGGTTCTTATCGATACGGACATAGAACACATCGGAAGCATCGGTCTCGTACTCCAGCCATGCACCGCGGTTGGGGTTCATGGTGGCGCTGTACAGGTCGTTGCCCACCTTATCCTTGGCATCGCCGTAGAACACGCCGGGAGAACGCACCAGCTGGCTGACGATAGCACGCTCTGCACCGTTGATCACAAAGGTGCCGGCATCGGTCATCAGCGGGAAATCGCCCATGAAGATCTCCTGATCCTTCACTTCGCCGGTCTCCTTGTTCAGCAGACGGGCGGTGACGCGCAGGGGTGCTGCATAGGTCACGTCGCGCTCCTTGCACTCCTTGATGCTGTACTTCGGCTCCTTATCCAGGCGGAAGTCCACAAAGCTCAGTGCCAGATTGCCGGTGTAGTCCTCAATGGTGCCGATATCGTGGAAGACCTCTTTCAGGCCCTCGTCCAGGAACCACTGATAAGAGTTCTTCTGGACCTCGATCAGGTTCGGCATACTGATGACTTCGTCGATGTGGGAGAAGCTCATGCGCTCGGTTTTGCCGAGCTTTACGGGCTTGACTTTCATCATAAAATCAACCACTCCTTACTTTTATACTCTACGGGATGTCGTATACACGGGTCAAATTTGAGCAGACACACATAATTCGACCCGCGTCGAAGGGAACGTTTCGGCGTTTTTCACAAACTTTTCGGTTTGACCCGTCCAGCCGCCGCCTGCGTATTCCTCTTTTTGGCGCACTAGTCCATTATGTGATACTAATGCAGTATACACCCTAAAAGCCTTGCTGTCAAGCCATTTTTCAGATTTTTGCCAAAACAAATTTATTTTTTCTTTCATTTTCGCACGCCCGGCAGCGTGTTGTGTTTTGCTGTTTTAGGGCTTGATTTTTTTATTTTGCACGTTCCTGTTCATAATCCCCTTGTGCAATTTGTCTATCTTTGCCCTTGTGTTTTGGCGTATTACTTTTACAGTCGGATATGCCCGTTTTCCCTTGCGGCCTTTTTTGTGAAAAAGCAGCTCAGAAAAGCTCGCAGGCTTTTCTGAGCTGCAAATATAAAAATAATGTTTCCTCTAATATTGCCAGAGCGCAAGCGGCGGCAATTATAATCGTTCACTCATCCAGATAATCCCGCAGACGCTTTGCACGGCTGGGATGCCGCAGCTTGCGCAGGGCCTTGGCTTCGATCTGCCGCACCCGCTCCCGGGTTACATTAAACTCTTTACCCAGCTCTTCCAGCGTGTGTGCCCGGCCATCCTCCAGCCCGAAGCGCAGTGCGATCACCCGCTCTTCCCTCGGTGTCAGGCTTTTGAGCACGCTGAACAGTTCCCGCCGCAGCAGCTGCCGCCCGGCTTCATCCACCGGGACACCTGCATCCTCGTCCTGAATAAAATCTTCAAGGTGGGCATCCTCTTCCTCGCCCACCGGCGTTTCCAAGCTGATGGGGTCCTGCGCCAGCTGCAGCAATTCCCGCACACGGTCCGGCTCCATGTCCAGCTGAACAGCGATCTCTTCCGCGGTAGGCTCCCGGCCATTTTTCCGCAGCAGGTCACCCGTCGTCTTTTTGACCCGGTTGATGCTCTCCACAAGGTGCACCGGGATGCGGATGGTCCTCCCCTGATCTGCAATGGCGCGGGTGATGGACTGACGGATCCACCACGTGGCATAGGTGGAAAATTTGAAGCCGCGCTCCGGCTCAAACTTTTCCGCCGCCTTCATCAGACCGAGATTGCCTTCCTGAATGAGATCCAGAAACGGCAGGCCCCGCCCTGCATAGCGCTTTGCCACCGACACCACCAGCCGCAGGTTCGCTTCGCTGAGCTTCCGCCGGGCATCCTCATCCCCGGCCTGCGCGGCACGGGCAAGCTCCGTTTCCTGTTCTGCCGTCAGCAGCGGCACCCGGCCGATCTCCTTCAAATAGGCCTTTACCGGGTCGTCCAGCGCCACCCCCTCTGCCGAAAGCTCATGTTCCAGCCTGCCGATCTGCGTTTCATCCAACGCAGGCAGGTCCGCTTCCTCTTCGGTCAGGTGCACGCCGCGGTCCTCCAGTGCCGTATACAGCTCGTCCAGCTGCGCCACATCGTAATCCTGTTCGTCCATGGCACGGCTGATCTGCTCCGGTGTCAGGGCATGGTGGCGTGCCCGCGCAGCCAATGTTCTGGCCAATTCCTCCGTTTGCGACAATTTCTGCATGGTTCCTGCTCCTTTCCTCTCCTGCTCCAGCCGGAGGGGAAAGCGGGGGATCATTCTTCTACAGGCACATTTCCCTGCTTCTTTTCGCGCATCGACTGGAGGTAATCACTCAGTTCCTCATTGGACATATGCGCCGCCTTGCCTGCCATGGGCATCCCCCGGGCAATGCGGTCCAGATACAGCCGGATATCATCCGGCGTACAATTCACATCGCTGTATTGTGCCGCAAGATGGCTCAGTTCATTCAGCGCTTCTTCGCTTACAAAAGCGCGCAGCGTGGTCAGGCTGATCTCAATGCCCTCCTGTCGGCAGCGCAGCATGGCTTCAAACAGCTCCTTCTGCTGCGGCAGCACGAACTGTTCTGCGGTCAGCTGCCCCTGCACCAGATCGATATAGTGCGGCTCCCGCAGCATGGCCGCCAGCAGTCGCTGCTGTGCGCTGGCAATGCCCAGCGCCTGACTGCCGCCCGCACTGTACGGCACGTTGATCTGATTCATCTCACCGGACTTGAGCGCCTGCTGCTTTTTCTCCCAGCGGTGCTTGCTGCCCGCCCTCTTCACGGCGGTCTCCAGCTGGGTCATGATAGCTGTTTTGGAGATGTTGGTCTCCTCAGCCAGACGCCCCGCATACACTTCCTGCTCGGTAGGGTTGGAGCGCTCTGCTAGCATATTCACAGCTTCCTTCACGTATTCCAGCCGCTGGGCATCCTGTGCCAGATCGTACTGGCTGCGCAGACGGCCCAGCCGGAAGTCCAGTGCATTGCCCACACCGTCCAGCAGGGCTTTGAATCGCTCTGCGCCATACTTTTTGATGTACTCGTCCGGGTCCTTTGCACCGGGGATCTGCAGCACGCCCACCTTTACCGGGCTGTTGCGGAACAGTTCCAGCGAGCGCAGCGTGGCCTTCTGGCCTGCTTCGTCCGAATCGTAGCTCAGGATCACCTCGTCAGCATACTCGCTGATGAGCCGCACCTGCTCCGGGGTCAGGGCCGTGCCGCAGGCGCACACTGCTGTGTCGATGCCTGCCTGATGCATACTGATCACGTCCATGTAGCCCTCGCACAGCACGAACCGGCGCACCGCGCTGCGCTTTGCGATCTGCAGCGCAAACACCGTCTCTGATTTGTGGTACACCAGCGTTTCCGGGCTGTTGACATATTTCGGTTTGGAATCGTCCAGCACGCGCCCACCAAACGCAATGATGTTGCCGCGCAGGTCAAAGATGGGGGTCATCACCCGCTTCCAGAACAGGCAGTAGATGCGGCCGGACGCACTGCGCTTGAACAGGCCGCTGGCATCCAACTCCTGCTGATTGTAGCCCTTATCGCGCAGGAACTGATACAGCGCCTGTCCGTCGTTGGGCGCATAGCCCAGCCCGAACCGGACGATCGTCTTGTCGTCCAGACCGCGCCGCCGCCAGTAGGCACGGGCCTGCCGGGCTTCCTCCACGGTGGAGTTCAAGCAGGCGTGGAAAAACCGTGCCGCCTCCTTGTTCATGGAGAGGATGCGGCTGCGCATCCGGCCTGTTTTGTCGTCCTCCTGCGGCTCCGGCATACCGGCCCGCGCTGCCAGCAGCTTAACGGCCTCCGGGTAATCGATGCTGTTGATCTTTTTCGTAAAGGTAATGGCATCGCCGCCTGCGCCGCAGCCAAAGCAGTAAAAGCTCTGGGTGTCCGGGTAGACGTAGAATGAGGGCGTTTTTTCGCTGTGGAAGGGGCACAGGCCGCCATACAAACGTCCCTTGCGCTTGAGCTGCACATAGCTGCCCACCAGCTCCACAATGTCGGTGCGGCGGGTCAGTTCTTCAATGTATTCGTGTGGGATCATGGATCTTTCAAACGACCTTTCGGATTTATAGGACATGCCACTTCCGGGGCACAAACAATTCCTCAAAAGTGCGGATGGCAAATTCGTCGCTCATGCCACTGATGTAATCAGTCACTGCACGTTCTCTGCCCTCCTGATAAGCCAGCTGGATGTAAAAATTGGACATCCGGTCCACATGGTTCAGGTAGTAATCGTACAGTTCCCCGATCACCTTGTCCACCTTCTGCTCTTCCCGCTTGGCGGTCTTGTCCACGTACACGGTGGCGTACATGAAATCCCGCAGCGCAAGGAAGGCCTCGTTTTCCTCTGTGCCCACCTTCACATCCCCATCGCTGTTGGCAAGGATACTGTTGATCATGGTGGTGATGCGGGCAGATTTTGTCTGGCCCAGCACGGCGGTGCATTCCTTCGGCAGGGTGGCTGGGTCCAGCACACCGGCGCGCACCGCGTCCTCAATGTCGTGGTTCACATAGGCGATCTGATCCGCCATGCGCACGATGCGCCCTTCCGGCGTTGCCGCCCAGGTGCCCTTTGTGTGGGTCACGATGCCGTTGCGCACCTCCCACGTCAGGTTCAGGCCCCGGCCGTCCTTTTCCAGCTTGTCCACCACACGCAGGCTCTGCATGTAGTGCTTGAAGCCGTCCGGGCACAGCTCATTCAGTGCGCGCTCCCCGGCATGGCCAAACGGCGTGTGGCCCAGATCATGGGCAAGGCTGATCGCTTCGGTCAGATCTTCGTTCAGCCGCAGGGCGCGGGCAATGGTCCGCGCGATCTGCGAGACCTCCAGCGTATGGGTCAGTCGGGTGCGGTACAGGTCTCCCTCCGGCGAGAGGAACACCTGCGTCTTTTGTTTGAGCCGTCGGAACGCCTTGCAGTGCAGCACCCGGTCACGGTCACGCTGGAACACCGGCCGGATCGGGTCCTGCTCTTCCGGCAGCATGCGGCCGCGGCTCTGGTCGCTGAAGGTAGCCCACGGCGCGAAGGTCATATGTTCGATCTCTTCTGTGCGCTGACGTACATCCATACAAAGTCGCCCTCCCTTTTTGTCGCCATTCCCCCTCTCTGTTTCGGCACAGCCGATCCCAATTGCTGCGTCTGCGGCAATTGTAGCACACCCGCTTTGTCGAAGGGGGAAAAAGCCTGTCGGTTCGCAAAATAATGCTTGCTTTTTTATTTTTGCTGCTGCCGGGTTCAGAACGGTGCATAGAACGGGTCGGATACCGTCACCTGCGCGCTGCCGCGTGTCAGCTCCCGCAGCTGTTCCAGCAGCGGGCCTTCGGTGTGTTCCGGCATCTGCCAGCACAGGGTCACGCGATCCGTGAACTGCGGCGCAGCCTGTTTTGCTCCCGCCGCATCGATCAGCAGCGATGCACGCTCATAAAGGGAGTAATCCACCGTCACGCGCAGCTCCACCACACTGCGCACCGTGACCACCTCGGCATTTTCCAGTGCACGGGCCGTAGCCGTGGTGTATGCACGCACCAAGCCGCCGGTGCCCAGCAGCACACCGCCAAAGTAACGGGTCACCACCACGATCAGATCCGTCAGGCCGCTGTGCTGCAGCACCTCCAGCGCTGGTGTGCCCGCCGTCTTGGCCGGTTCACCATCATCTGAATAGCGTTCCCGGTTGCCTTCCCGCAGGCGGTAGGCATACACATTGTGGCGGGCGGTGCGGTTGGCCGCACGCACCTGTTCCAGAAATGCAACGGCAGCTTCCTCGCTGTCCGCAAATGACAACGCCGCAATGAAGCGGCTCTTCTTTTCTTCGTATTCTCCTGTGGCCGTGCCATGGATGGTGCGGTAATCCTCCACTGTGGTTCCTCCTGCATGTTATTCAAAACAAGTATAACATAAATCGTCCGTTGTGCAACCACTGCCGCATACGTTTTTGTGTCAAGGCCAGCTTCCTGTACTGCTGCCCGCATGTCCTCTGCCAGAAAAAAGCGCAACAAAAAATCGGCCAAGCCTTGCAGCTCAGCCGATCTTTTGTTAGAAGAAAGCAGATGATCACTTCGTAAAGAGCTGGATCCACTGATGGCCCCAAGTGCTGGAGCTGTTGTAGTAGTAGCCAACACCCATTGCACGAGCTTCGGGATCCAGAATGTTTGCGCGATGGCCTTCGGAGTTCATCCAGGCATTCACGACTTCTTCAGGAGAAACGCTGCCCCATGCGGCATTCTCGCCAGCAGCGGCATCCGTCACGCCGTACTCGCTGAGAACAGTGTACCACTTGGTACCATTGGGACGAACGTGAGAATTGACGGTTGCGATCTCTTCGGCGCGCTGCTGAGCAGCTGCGGTGAGCTTTGCATCGCCCATGACCAGGGGCTGCAGGCCGTACTTTGCACGCTCGGCATTGACCAGATCCAGAACTTCCTGACGGTAGTTGCTGGTGTAAGAGTTTTCGGGGCAAGAGAAGATCAGCACCCAGTAGTTGTTGTAAACGCCGCCTTCGTAGTGGCCCACGCTCATGGTGGTCACATCCGCATTCAGCATGCGCTCACGTGCGAAATCAATGTTCATCCACTGATCCACCGCTGCATCGGGGGTAGAAACGCCAGCTATGTAGTTTTCGCCAACGGACGCATCGTTGATACCATTCTCGGCGAAGATGGTAAAATCGCGCTGGCCATTGGGACGAACGTAGGAATAAGAAGAGGCCAGTTCCTTAGCGCGCTCCTGAGCGGCACTATTGTGGCTGCTGTCGCCCAGCTGAACGGGCTTCAGACCAGCCTTTGCGCGCTCGTTGTTTACGCGGCGCAGGAACTCGTTCTGATAAGCTTCGTCCTGAAAGCTGATGTAGGAATTTTCTTCTTCGATGGAGGCAGAACCCGAAGCCTCAGCTGCGTTTGCAGTAACGGGCTTGAGAGATGCAGCACCAAAAACCACAGCCAAAGTCATAGCTGCTGCTGCGATATTCTTCAGGGTGCGCATCTCGAGTTTCATAAGACATCCTCCGTAAGCTTTTGTATATAAAAGCTTTTTTGCATTCATGTGAATGCGTACTGCAACACATTTGCAACTCTTCCGTTTCAAATGTGTTGCTTTTGTGCAACAAAAGTATCACAAGAGCATCTCATCGTCAAGGGGTTTCTGTCGATTTTTTGAGAGAAAATGCAAAAAATCAAAATTTCCCGTTCCGAAAACGTTTCACAAGCGCAACAGGTTCATCCAAGATACCGTAAATTTGTTACGTCTGTGTTGCACTTCACCGTTTCCAGGATTGTTTTGTCACACTTAACGTGTTGCATTTTATTTTTCCACACCTTTTTGCAGTGTTTTTCATGCATTTTTCTGTATGTTTATTTACTTATATGCATATTTCAAAGTGCAACAGACTTTTGTGTGCGCTTTTCCGTTCCACTCCCCTCCCGCAGCCCTTTTCTGGGCTGCAGCCGGCCTTTGGCTGTACTTTCTGCAACAAAAAACAGCACAGGCAGCCTTTTCAGGGCCATCTGTGCTGTGCCGTATTCCTTATATAAAAAGAAGAGCGGCTCCAAAGAGCCGCCCTCCCACAATTCAGGCTATGCTATAAAAAGATCTCGCGTCAGTCGATCACTGAGCAGCCTTTGCTGCCTCGATCTGCTTGATCAGTTCGGGAACTACCTTGAACAGGTCGCCCACGATGCCGTAGTCGGCAACACCGAAGATGGGTGCGCCCTCATTCTTGTTGACAGCGATGATGCACTCGGAGTCCTGCATACCAGCGGTGTGCTGGATAGCGCCGGAGATGCCCAGAGCAACATAGATCTTGGGGTGCACGGTCTTGCCGGTCTGACCAACCTGATGGTCAGCGGTCATCCAGCCTGCATCGGTGACGGCACGGGAAGCACCCACAACGCCGCCGCCCAGAGCAGCTGCCAGCTGCTCAGCCAGCTCAATGCCCTTGTTGACATCCTTGCTGATGCCGCGGCCGACAGAGACGATCACGTCTGCGCCGATCAGATCGACCAGCTTCTCAGCGGCCTTCTCAACGCTCAGGACCTCGGTCTTGATGTCCTCAGCAGCCAGAGCAAATGCGGGCTTCACGATCTGGCAGGCATCAGCCTTGGCCTGATCGAAGGGAGCCTTCTTCATAACACCGGGACGCACGGTGGACATCTGCGGACGGAAGCGGGGGCAGATGATGGTAGCCATCAGATGGCCGCCGAATGCGGGACGGGTCATCTTCAGGTTGCGGTCTTCCATATCGAACTTCTGCTTGGACAGGTCGATGGTGGAGCTCTCCTTCAGGAAATCGATGTACTTTGCAGTGTCGATGTCCAGATGGGTAGCATCAGCGGTCAGGCCGGTGTGCAGACGAGCTGCGCAGCGGGGGCCCAGATCGCGGCCGATGTTGGTTGCACCGATCAGCAGGACTTCGGGCTTGTACTCGTTGACCATGTCGCACACGACCTTAGCGTATGCATCGGTGGTGTAATCCTTCAGCAGGGGGCTGTCGCAGACCATGACCTTATCGGCACCATAGCCACCCAGCTCCTTGGCAATGCCTTCCACGTTGTCGCCCAGCAGCAGACCGGTGACCTCGCAGCCCAGCTCATCAGCCAGCTTGCGGGCCTCGCTCACCAGCTCGAAATCAGTGGGCATCAATGCGCCCTGGCGCTGCTCGCAGAAGACCCATACGCCCTTGTATTCGTTAAAATCAGCCATTGTAATCCTATGCTCCTTTCATCAGATCAGGTGCTTCTTGGCCAGGATACCAGCCAGCTGTGCGGCAGTATCGTCGCCCTTGAGCATGGTGCCTGCGCCCTTCTGCGGAGGAGTGAAGGACTTAAAGACGTTCGTCGGAGAACCCTTCAGACCGATGGTATCGACCTCGATCAGCGGATCGTCCTTCAGTGCGTTGTAATCGAACACTTCCATCGGCTTGTCGTAGCAGGTGAAGATGCCGTTCACACTCATGTAACGGGGCTGGTTCAGCTCCTTGATGCAGGTCAGCAGGCAGGGAGTCTGCACCTTGACCATCATGTAGCCGTCCTCCAGCATACGCTTCACGGTCAGGGTGTTGCCATCCTTCTGGATGTCAGCCACATAGGTAACCTGAGGCAGGTGCAGCTTCTCAGCGATCTGAGGACCGACCTGAGCGGTATCACCATCAATTGCCTGACGGCCGCAGAACACAACGTCCTCGGGGCCGACACCGATCTTGTTGACGGCAGCAGCCAGGATCTGGCTGGTTGCGAAGGTATCGGAACCGCCGAACTCACGGCCGGAGACCAGAACAGCCTTATCTGCACCGCGGGCCAGCAGCTCACGCAGCATGCCTTCTGCCGGCGGGGGACCCATGGTAACAACAACGACTTCGCAGCCGGTAGCGTCCTTGAGCTTCAGAGCAGCCTCCAGAGCGTTCAGGTCATCAGGGTTGGTGATGGTAGCCATCGAAGCACGGTCCAGAGTGCCATCGGGCTTGACGGACACCTTGCCGGAGGTATCAGGAACCTGCTTTACACAAACAATTGCTTTCATTGTAACTCTTGCCTCCCTTACTTCAGCAGCGCGCCGGAAATGACCATCATCTGCACTTCGCTGGTGCCCTCGTAGATCTCAGTGATCTTGGCATCACGCATCATGCGCTCGATGGGATAGTCACGGGTGTAGCCGTAACCGCCGAACAGCTGCAGGCAGCGGCGGGTCACATCGCTTGCGGTGCGGGCTGCGATCAGCTTTGCCTGAGCAGCCTCGACGCTGTAACGAACCTTCTTGCCGTCCATTGCTTCCTGCTTCTTCAGAGCAGCAGCGTAGACCAGATACTTTGCAGCCTCAACGCGTGCCTTCATCTCAGCCAGCTCGAACTGGGTGTTCTGGAATGCGGAAATGCTGCGGCCGAACTGCTTGCGCTCCTTGACGTAAGCAACGGTCTCTTCCAGAGCGCCCTCGGCGATGCCCAGAGCCTGAGAAGCAATGCCGATACGGCCACCGTCCAGAGTAGCCATAGCCAGCTGGAAGCCGCGGCCACGCACACCCAGCATACGGTCAGCAGGGATGCGGCAGTCCTCAAAGATCAGCTCGCAGGTGGAAGAACCGCGGATGCCCATCTTGTCCTCAGCCTTACCGACAGAGAAGCCCGGGTCGGTGCGCTCCACGATAAAGGCGGAGCACTGCTTGGTGGGACGGCCCTTCTTGTCGGGCACGATATCGGTGACAGCAATAACGATAAAGACGTTTGCGTAGCCGGCGTTGGTGATGAAGATCTTGGAACCGTTCAGGATCCAATCACCGGTCTCGGGGTCCTGCTTTGCAAAGGTCTGCTGACCCTGTGCATCGGTGCCGGCACCCGGCTCAGTCAGGCCGAAAGCACCCAGCCACTCACCGCTGCACAGCTTGGGCAGATACTTTGCCTTCTGCTCGGGAGTACCATTTTCATAAATAGGAGCAGCACACAGGCTGGTGTGAGCAGAGACGATGACACCGGTGGTGCCGCAGACCTTGCTCAGCTCTTCCACTGCCATGACGTAGGACAGCACATCGCCGCCTGCACCGCCGACCTCAGTCGGGAAATAAATGCCCATCATGCCGAGCTTGCCCATCTTTTCGACGGTCTCTTTGGGGAAGTACTCTTCCGCATCAACCTTCTTTGCCAGGGGCTTGACTTCGTTCTCAGCAAACTCGCGGTACATTTTCTGTACCATCTGCTGCTGCTTGGACAGAGTAAAATCCATCGCTATATCCTCCTAACGGGTCTTTTTCATTTACCGGAATTGCCCGGTGCAAACAAATTCCTCCCGGCCGCTTTTCCACGGTCGGGAGAAACGTTTATCAGAATTTACAGCTGGTCAACAGGGGTCTTGGTGCGGTCTGCGTTGTAAACGTAGAAGCCCTTGCCGCTCTTGCAGCCCAGGTTGCCGCCACGGACCATCTTACGGATCAGCGGGCAGGCACGGTACTTGCTGTCGCCGGTCTCCTTGTACAGCACATCCATGATGGCCAGGCAGATATCCAGGCCGATGAAGTCGCCCAGCTCCAGGGGACCCATGGGGTGGTTGGCACCCAGCTTCATAGCGGTGTCGATGCCGGCGATATCGGAAACGCCTTCCATCTTGATGAAAGCAGCTTCGTTGATCATGGGGATCAGGATGCGGTTGACGACGAAGCCTGCAGCCTCATTGACCTGAACCGGCTGCTTACCGATGGCAACAGAGATCTCCTTGATCTTCTCAACGGTCTCAGCGGGAGTGTTGCAGCCTGCGATGACCTCGATCAGCTTCATGCGGTCTGCGGGGTTAAAGAAGTGCATGCCGACCAGCGGACGGCTAACGCCCTTGCCGATCTCGGTGATGGACAGAGAAGAAGTGTTGGAAGCGAAGATGCACTCGGGCTTGCAGATCTTATCCAGCTCGCCGAAGGTGGTCTGCTTGACCTTCATATCCTCAAAAGCAGCCTCAACGACCAGATCGCAGTCAGCGCACAGGTCTTCCTTCAGGCCCGGGGTGATGGCAGCAACGATAGCGTCTGCCTTTTCCTGCGTCATCTTTCCCTTAGCAACCAGCTTCTCGTAGCCCTTCTTGATCTTTGCCAGACCATTCTCGGCCCACTCCTGCTTGATGTCGCACAGAGCAACGGTGTTGCCCTCAACCTGTGCAAATGCCTTTGCGATGCCCTGGCCCATGGTGCCAGCGCCGATAACACCGATCTTCATAGGAAACCTCTCCTTTAATATCAAAAATTATGTAGTAATGGATTAGTTGTTGGTGAACACTGCCTTGGGCTTCGGCTTCTCACGACTCAGGAAGCAGGCCATGCCTTCCTTCTGGTCGTGGGTCTCGAAGCAGCTGCCGAACAGCTTTTCCTCGACCTCAACAGCCTTCTCGATGGGCAGGCTGATGCCGCCGTTGATTGCCTTCTTGCAGTTGCGTACAGCGATGGGTGCATTCTTTGCGATCTTGCCGGCCAGCTTCAGCACGTTCTCCATCAGTTCAGCCTGAGGATACACAGCGTTCACCAGACCAATGCGCAGAGCCTCGTCCGCCTTGATGTTCAGTGCAGAGTAGACCAGCTGCTTTGCCATACCCATGCCGACCAGACGTGCCAGACGCTGGGTGCCGCCGAAGCCCGGGGTGATGCCCAGACCCACTTCCGGCTGGCCGAACACAGCGTTGTCAGAGCAGATGCGGATGTCGCAGCTCATAGCCAGCTCGTTGCCGCCGCCCAGTGCAAAGCCGTTCACGGCTGCAATAACGGGGATGGGGAAGCTCTCAATCATCAGGAACACATCATTGCCCAGCTTGCCGAAGGCCTCACCCTCTGCCTTGGTCATGGTGCTCATGGAACCGATATCTGCACCTGCCACGAAGCTCTTGTCGCCTTCGCCGGTCAGAACGATGCAGCGGACATTCTCCTGATCCACAGCCTCAAAAGCTGCCTTCAGGTCTGCCAGAACTTCGGGATTCAGGGCATTCAGTGCCTTGGGGCGGTCGATGGTAATGATCTCAACTGCACCCTGCACCTCGGTTTTTACAAATGCCATTGTGAAAACCTCCTATTCAAATCTTATCAATTATCACAAACAGCCCCCGGACGGAGGAAAGGCTCTCCGGTTTCCTTCCCCGTCCGGGTCTGTCATTCAGTCAGGATTCCAAGAGGTGGAGCTTAGTCCATCTCAACGATGGTAGCGCAGCCCATGCCGCCGCCGATGCACAGGGTAGCCAGGCCCTTGTGTGCACCGCGATGCTTCATAGCATACAGCAGGGTGACCAGGATACGAGCGCCGGAAGCGCCGACCGGGTGGCCCAGAGCAATTGCGCCGCCGTTGACGTTCACCTTGCTCATATCAAAGTTCAGAGCCTGGCTGACAGCCACAGACTGAGCAGCAAATGCCTCGTTGGCCTCGATCAGATCCATGTCAGCAACAGTCAGGCCGGTCTTTGCCATGACCTTCTTGGTAGCGGCGATGGGGCCCAGGCCCATGACTTCGGGCTCAACGCCAGCCAAAGCACCTGCGACCCAGGTAGCCAGAGGCTTCACGCCCAGCTCCTTAGCCTTCTCCTCGCTCATGATGACCAGAGCAGCAGCGCCGTCATTGATGGCGGAAGAGTTGCCGGCGGTCACGATGCCGTCCTTGGTGAAAGCGGGCTTCAGCTTTGCCAGCACTTCAGGAGCGCTCAGACGGGGGCCTTCATCAGTATCGAACACGGTGTCGCCCTTCTTGCCCTTGATCACAACGGGAACGATCTCGTCCTTGAAAGCGCCGTCCTTGATGGCCTTGTCAGCCTTCAGCTGGCTGTTGTATGAGAACTCGTCCAGCATCTCACGGGTGATGGGGCTGTAGCCGTACTTCTTCTGATAGGTCTCGTTGGTGCAGACGTTCTCAGCGGTCATGCCCATGTGCTTGTTGAAGCCGCAGGCATCCCACAGAGCATCGTTGACCATGGTATCCACGATCTCGCTCTTGCCCATAGGAGCGCCCATGCGGTAGCCGTAACGAGCCTTCTGCAGTGCGAAGGGAGCCATGTCCATGTTCTCCATGCCGCCTGCGACCACGATATCAGCATCGCCAGCCTCGATCATCTGAGCAGCCATATTGACGCAGTTCAGACCGGAGCCGCACACCACGTTGACAGTGACAGCCGGGGTCTCGATGGGCAGGCCAGCCTTCAGAGCAGCCTGACGAGCGACGTTCTGGCCCAGACCGGCCTGAATGACGCAGCCCATGTAGACATGATCGACCTGCTCGGGAGCGACGTTTGCACGGTTCAGAGCTTCCTTGATGACGATGGAGCCCAGCTCAACTGCGGGAACGTTTGCCAGAGTGCCGCCGAACTTGCCAATAGCGGTACGGCATGCAGATGCGATAACGATCTTTTTCATGTGAATAGCCTCCTGAATTGTGTATGTGTTACTTTTCGTAAGCCATTTTTATCAAAACGCCCGTAAGCGCTTTTACAAATTAGGTCTCGGGGTCTTTTTTCTGCCGGATCAGCGCATACTTTTCGTTGACCGCCTTTTCCACATTGGGTGTGACGAACTTACCGATGTCGCTGCCGTAGTAAGCTGCCTCTTTTACAATGGTGGAAGAAAGGTAGCTCCACTTGATGCTCGTTGCCAGAAACATGGTCTCGATGCCGGGCATCAGTGCGTGATTGGTCTGCGCAAGCTGGATCTCGTTTTCAAAATCCGTCACCGCCCGCAGGCCCCGCACCATCACCGAAGCGTGCCGTTTCTTGGCGAACTCCACGGTCAGGCCGTCGAAGCTCTCCACCGAAACATTCTGGATGCCTTTGCAGCACTCCTTGAGCAGCTCTACGCGCTCCTCCACGGTGAAGAGCGGATTCTTTGCGCTGTTGTTGAGCACCGCCACGATCAGATGATCGTTGATCTTTGCTGCGCGCTTGATGATATCGAGATGCCCTTTTGTGACCGGATCGAACGAACCGGGATAAACTGCTGTTGCCATCGTCTGGTGTCCTCCTTGAGCGCTGTGAAAAGCGCGTTTTGGTTCTGCCATGATAGCACTTTCCAGTCTTGGGTGCAAGATTTTTGTGCAAGCTGTACGTTTTATCGTTAAAATTTAAACAATCAATGTCGTGCTGCATCGCAGCTGCTTGCTACGCTATAAGTAAACCATATCGTCAAAATTTTATCAAGTCCTTTTGCAAAGATTTTGGTTTTTCAGCACCAAACAATCGCCTAAAAACTCCGCGAATTTTGTCCACATTGCCAGTCGGTCAAAATTTTCTCGATAAACTATTGATTCTGCACATTGTTAATGTTATAACTAAGTTGTGCAGATCTGCTGCCCTGTCCGACAGCTGCCTTCTGCTGGTTATCAGGATATCATCCGCCTGTGTCAGAGCTGTGTTCAAATTGCCAACAGGCGGTAAACATCCTGCAAAGATTTGTCCGTGCAGGAAGAGTAAATGATAAATTTACAATTCCTTTATGTTATTATAGGAGAGGATGGTTTATAATGGATTTTACGGAACTGTATGCTCAGAAGAAAATGACCGCCGCTCAGGCTGCCGCACTGGTCAAAAGCGGTGACTGGGTGGATTACGGCTGGGCTGTGAACACCCCTGTGGCGGTGGATGCCGAGATCGCAAAGCGTCTGCCTGAGCTGGAAGGTGTCAACTTCCGCGGCGGCATCCTGATGTGGGTGCCCGCGATCTTCCAGATCGACGATCCCGCTGCACACATGACATGGAACAGCTGGCATATGGGCGGCATTGAGCGCAAGGCCATTGCACAGGGCTTCTCCTTCTACTCCCCCATCCGTTATTCCGAGCTGCCCCGCTACTACCGCGAAAGCCCGGATCCGCTGGATGTGGCGGTGTTCCAGGTGACCCCCATGGACGAGCATGGCTACTTCAACTTCGGCCCCAGTGCATCTCATCTGGGTGCTGTGTGCGAAAAAGCCAAGAAGATCATCGTTGAGGTCAACAAGAACATGCCCCGCTGCCTTGGCGGCATGGAGAACTGCATCCACATTTCTCAGGTCACCGGCATCGTGGAAGGCGAGAACCCGCCCATCGGCCAGATGGCCGCTCCCGGTGCTGCTACCGAAGTGGATCTGAAGGTTGCCAACCTGATCGTTCCGCAGATCCCCAACGGTGCCTGCCTGCAGCTGGGCATCGGCGGTATGCCCAATGCCATCGGCAGCCTGATCGCACAGAGCGATTTGAAGGATCTGGGCGTGCACACCGAAATGTATGTGGATGCCTTTGTGGATATCGCCAAGGCCGGCAAGATCACCGGTGCACGCAAGCAGCTGGACAAGGGCCGTCAGGTCTACGCCTTCGGTGCCGGCACCCAGAAAATGTACGATTACCTGAACGATAACCCGGAGTGCATGTCTGCACCCGTGGACTACACCAACGATATCCGCAGCATCTCCGCACTGGATAACTTTATTTCCATCAACAACGCTGTGGACATCGACCTGTTCGGTCAGGTGAACGCCGAGACTGCAGGCCTCAAGCACATCTCCGGTGCCGGCGGTCAGCTGGACTTCGTTCTGGGCGCATACCTTTCCAAGGGCGGCAAGAGCTTTATCTGCCTGTCCTCTACCTTCTTTAATAAGAAGACCGGCCAGCTGGAGAGCCGCATCCGTCCCACTCTGGAAAACGGCAGCATCGTCACCGATACCCGTGCCAACATCCACTACCTGTGCACCGAGTACGGCTGCGTGAACCTGAAGGGCCTGACCACCTGGGAAAAGGCTGAAGCTCTGATCAGCGTAGCACATCCCGACTTCCGTGAAGACCTGATCAAGGAAGCCGAAAAAATGCACATCTGGCGCAGGAGCAACAAAATCTGATAAGTGCCGCGGAGATTCCTGCTGTCCGCGGCTGAAATGGAGTCTATCATGATGGACAAAAAGCCGCACATCAAGCCCTATCTCTACGGGATGTTGGCAGGATTTGGAGCGATCTCCCTGAGCATCATCTTCTTTTTCCTGATCTACCGCTTCGATGGTTTTGGTGATGCCATCTCCACGCTGACCGGCATTCTGATGCCGTTCATCTACGGTGCCGTCATCGCCTACCTGCTCAAGCCTGTGTGCAACACCATCGAGAGCTTTCTGCGCCGGTTCATCCCGGAAAAGATGCATGGTCTGGTCAATGTGCTGTCCGTTACGCTGACCATCCTGTTCGGCCTGCTCCTCATCTACGCTTTGTGCATGATGATCATTCCGCAGCTCATTACCAGCGTGACCACCCTGTACTACACTGCGCAGCGCAACCTCGCAAAGTTCGTGCAGTGGGCGAATCATGTGGAGTTCATTGAGAACAACCAGCAGATCATGGACATGCTCAACTCTGCTTATGCCACCATCAGCACCAATATCGATGATCTGATCAAGACCCGGCTCCTGCCCTCCATGCAGAACATCGTCAGCGGTGCCGCAGTGGGTGTGCTGAACGTAGTGACCATGGCCAAGAACCTGATCATCGGCATCATCGTGGCCGTGTATATGCTGGCCAGCCGCAAGCGCTTTGTGCAGCAGGCCAAGCTGGTGCTCTACAGCATCTTCAAGCCCCGCTGGGCAGAGCTGATCAAGGAAGAAGTGAAGTATGCCGATAAGATGTTCGGCGGCTTCATCAACGGCAAGATCATGGATTCCGCCATCATCGGCGTGCTGTGCTATATCGGCTGCCTGATCTTCAAGTTCCCCAGTGCCCTTCTGGTTTCCGTGATCATCGGCGTGACCAATGTGATTCCCTTCTTCGGCCCGTTCATCGGTGCCGTGCCCGCCACCCTGCTGATCCTCATTCAGAGCCCCATCAAGGCGCTGTGGTTCGTCCTGTTCGTTCTGGTGCTGCAGCAGCTGGACGGAAACGTGATCGGCCCCAAGATCCTGGGCAACACCACCGGTCTTTCCAGTTTCTGGGTACTGTTCGCCATCCTGCTGTTCGGCGGTCTGTGGGGTTTTGTGGGCATGATCGTAGGTGTGCCGCTGTTTGCAGTCATCTATGATGTGATCAAAAAGCTGGTCGTCCACGGCCTGAAGCGCAACAAGGAGATCGACCTGCTGCAGACTTACCACGACAACTTCGGCGACCCGGAGGACGATGTTCCGGTAGAAACGTCTGCATCGGAAACATCTCCTGCCGAAACAAATAATCTATAAATCACAATGCCCCGGCATTCCATGTGATACGCTACCCCTAGAGTAGACAGAGACAAAAACTCTGAATACTCTGGGGGTATTTTCATGTCAAGAAAGAACAATCACTATTCACGATTGACTGCTGCAACAACCGCCGTTACCAGCACCGTCTGTTCATCCAGATGCCGATGCAGGCTCATGTCGGTGCCATGAACCGAGCTGCACAAAAAATTCGCCGTCTCCTTGTGGAAACGGCGAACAAAAACCTTATATTATTTTTTCGTCTACTTGACAGAATGCACTTCAGTGATTCAGCACGGGTCCTGTTTTGTTATTTCTGTTTCGTGCAGGGCTTTCTGGCTGCGTTTTGTGCCGTCACTCCACGGTCACGCTCTTGGCCAGATTACGCGGCTTATCCACGTCACAGCCGCGCAGAACAGCCATATAATAGGCGAACAGCTGTAACGGCACAATGAGCTGCAGCGGCATCAGAATGTCCTCATACTCATCCAGCCGGATCACGGCATCTGCCACGCCTTCCGGCACCACAGCATCCTTTGTGGTAAACAGCAGCACCCTTGCGCCGCGGCTGCGGGTCTCCTTGGCATTGGAAATGGTCTTTTCGTACACCTGTTTCTGGGTGGCCAGTGCGATCACCGGCACACCATCGGTGATCAGGCTGATGGTACCATGTTTCAGTTCACCGGCTGCATAGGCATCCGAGTGCACATAGCTGATCTCCTTGAGTTTCAGGCTGCCCTCCAGCGAGAGCGCATAGTCGAACCCGCGCCCAATGAAGAAGCAGCTCTGGGTGTTCACATAGCGGCTGGCAAGGTACTTGATCTGCTCACAATCTGCAAGGCGCGGCTTGATGACCTCCGGTGCGCGCAGCAGCTGGGCCGTATAGCGGCGGGTCTCTGCCTCGTTCAGCCGTCCGCGCGCGTAGGCCAGCCGCAGTGCAAACAGATACAGCACGCACATCTGCACCATATACGCCTTGGTGGATGCTACCGCGATCTCCGGCCCGGCATAGGTGTACATTACATAATCTGCGGCACGTGCAATGGAGCTGCCCACCACATTCACGATGGCCAGCACCGGCACGCCGCGGCTCTTGGCCAGCTTGAGCGCTGCCAACGTGTCGCTGGTCTCGCCGGACTGGCTGATGATGATGACCAGATCGTTCTTTTCCAGAATGGGATCCCGGTAACGGAACTCGCTGGCAATGTCCACCTCGGCGGGCACACGGGCCAACGTTTCGATGGCAGATTTGCCCACCATACCGGCATGCATAGCCGTACCGCAGCCCACCAGATGCACCCGGCCAATACCGCGCAGCACTTCATCGGTCAGCTCCGGGATGCGCAGCACCGGCAGTCCGTCCTCTACACGGGGGCTGACCGTGGCCATAATGGCCGCAGGCTGCTCGTTGATCTCCTTGAGCATAAAGTGGGGATAGCCGCCCTTTTCGGCAGCTTCCATATCCCAGTCCACCGTCAGCTGCTGGCGCTCCACTGGCTCACCAAATTCGTTGTAAAAGCGGATGCCCTCTGTGGTGCAGACGGCCATATCCCCTTCTTCCAGCACGCTGTATTTCCGGGTATACTTGAGCAGTGCCGGAATATCCGAAGCCACAAAGTTTTCGCCCTCGCCCCAGCCGACGATCAGCGGGCTTTCCCGCTTGACTGCAAAAATGGTGTCCGGGTAATCCCGGAACAGCACGGCCAGCGCATAGCTGCCGCGCACCTTGGCAAGCGCCTGCTGCAATGCACGCAGCGGGTCACCGGTATAGCAGCTGTCGATCAACTTTACCAGCACTTCGGTGTCCGTCTCACTCTGGAAGGTATAGCCTTTTGCGGCCAAGCGCTCCTTGAGCAGGCCGTAATTTTCAATGATGCCATTGTGCACAATGCTCACACGCGGGGTCGAATGCGGGTGGCTGTTCACATCGCTGGGCTCGCCATGGGTAGCCCAGCGGGTGTGGCCGATGCCGCAGAAGCTTTGTGCCAGCTGCTGCGCCGCCAGCTTTTCCCGCAGGGCGGTGAGCCGTCCTTTGCTTTTTACCACGCGGATGCCGCCGTCCAGCGCAAGCGCCACACCGGCGGAGTCGTACCCGCGATACTCCAGCTTTTCCAGACCATCCAGCAGCACGTCCTGCGCACTGCGCTTACCGACATAACCAACAATGCCACACATACAAAACACCTCCATACCGACCGTTCCCGCGCAAAAAGGCGCAGTGATATCCAGTCAGCTTCCTAGTACAGTTTATGTTCTTGTATGGCTTTCTTTGAAGGGATCTGTTGCGGTATTGCTGCCGTTTTTTGCCCTTCTCTGCGGCTGGTCTAGCCCTCAGCCGGAGAAACATCCGCCGAATCTTTCGATGATTCCTCTCCTCGTCACCCTCGCGGCTGTCACCCGCGTGGCCCGGCGCTTTGCGTTACCTGTGTGCTGCGCTCTCCCCTTTCTGATGCCCCATTATAGCACAAAGGCTGGCTCAGCGCCAGCCCAAAGTTTTATGAAGTTTCGGCCGCCAGACCAGTCGGTACATCATGAGCATGTTATGCAATGCCCGGTCGTACAGCACAAAGGCAACATTGCCCATGACCAGCGTTGCCAGCGAGACAGCCAGCGCGGTGGTGCGCAGCTCCTGCGAAATGCTGCCTGCCGGCACCAGCAGAAATACCAGCCCGTACATGGCCAGCACTGTGCCGTTGCACAGCAGCAGCTTGCAGACAATGCGCAGAACCGCAGGGCGGATGCGCTCAAACTTCGGCTTTGCCAGCGGGTAATACCCCAGCAAAAACACAAAGATCAGCGCTACTTCCTTATCCGGCACGAACAGCAGTGCCAGCAGGCTGACTGCCGCATAGGCCGTCAAAGCCAGCTGCATCCCGCACTCCACGCACACCGTTGCAACAAGGAAGCCTGCCACTGCAGGCGCAATGAACATGGCAATGGGGATCACAGCTCCCAGCAGCATCAGTGCGACACACAGCGCCGCCACAATGCCGCAGTAAGCCATGGCCCAGCTTTTTTGATGGTTTTGCTTCATGGGATCTCCCAGTTTTCGCGCTCAGCACCGGCTTCCAGCGGGTCCACCGCATGGTGCAGACCAAGCAGCATGATGTTATCCAGCAGGCCGCGGTTCAATTTGATGTCCAGCATACTGTACACGCGGATCAGATCGTTGGCGGCAGCCAGTGCCTGACGGCGGGCATTCTCCACCGCCGCAGCCTGTCCCCGCAGGTCGTTGACTACGAACACGTTGTAGCGGCCGCTGCTCTTGTCCATCTCAAAGCGCTCAGCCTTATCCAGCAGGTAAAAAATGCGGCCGATGCTGCTGCCGATGTAGCGCATGCTCTTGCGCTGGCTGGGGTCGTCGGTGGCAAGGGTGGAATACAGTGCACCGTAAATGTTGCTCATGGGTTCAGCGGCAAGAGAGTAGTTCTTGGCGCTCAGGTTCATCTGCACCACGGCCTGATCCCGCTCCTGCACGAACAGCCGTTCCAGCGCCGGGTTCTCCTGCACGGCACGCTCATAGGCGCGGCGCAGCAGCAGACGGTCCACCGCACGGCGCAGGCGCTTGAGCGGCCGCAGCTCGCTGTATTTGCGGTCCTGCAGGTTGTGCCAGCCCAGCAGCACCTCCACCTGTGCGGCCAACCGGATGCCCTGGGTCTGGCACATGAGCCTGCGCCAGGCCAGTGTGCCCGGGACCCGCTTGCGCTGGCAAGTGGCCTGCCGCCCGGCCAGACTGTCCGAAAGGATGGCAAACAGCACGCCGTTGCTCCGCAGCAGATGGCAGGAATATAATCCGTACGCCTCGTACAGCTGACGTCGCACCCCGCGCAGATAGCGCAGGTAGATATTGTAATCCCGGATGGTGAGCTCCGGCAGATATGGCCGCATCCTACCCTTCATACGCACCTTTTCCTCCTCGGAAGAACCGCAGAATAATAAGGTAAGTATAATCCATTTTCAGCCCGGGTTCAACCATCCTTTGTAAAAAGAGTATGAATTTGTCTCATCTTTGCCGCACGTGGCGCGGAACACAGCGTAAAACTTCCTGTATTTGCGTCCATTTCCATCTCCTGCCAATTCAGGCCCCGCTTTGTTTTTTTCCGGTAATTACCGGCTGCAATGTAAAAAGCCGCACTGGACAGCTCCGGTGCGGCAGGTAACATTTTTCAATTACTTCTTGTTAAAGCGGTTCGGTGCAGTGCGCTTGCCGTCAAAGCCGGACTTCGGCATCGGCTTTGCAGTGTGCTCAAACTTGGGCGCGCTGTAGTACATATACAGCTGGCAGGGGATCATGCCGTTGTACATCTTGCGGCGCTTGTTGGCACGCTTGCCGTAGTGGGTCTCAAAATCCATATCGGCAGTGATCGCATACACGCCTGCACAGGGGTGTGCTTCCATCTGCCGGCCCAGCGTGCGGGCCAGCTTTGCAGCACCTTCAATGGTGCTCATGCGCTCGCCATACGGGGGATTCGTCAGCACGATGGCCTCCTGCTTTGCGGCAAAGTCGGCCACATCAGCCACTTCAAAGTGGCAGCGCTTTTCCACACCGGCCAGCTTTGCATTGGCGTTGGCCAGAGCCACAGCGGCAGGGTCGATATCATAGCCAAAGGCTTCAAAGCCCACATCCAGCTTGGCCTCGGCCAGTGCCTTCTGACGCTGCTCGGCCCAGATGGCTACCGGCACAAAGCCATAGCGCTCGGCGGCAAAGCGGCGCTTCAGACCGGGGGCAATGTTCATGGCTTTCTGAGCAGCTTCGATCAGCAGCGTGCCGCTGCCGCAGAAGGGGTCCTCCACCAGACTGTCACGGCGCACACGGCCAAGGTCTGCAATGGTAGCCGCCAAAGTCTCGCGGATGGGTGCCTCCATGGCGTTGCGGCGGTAGCCGCGCTTGTGCAGGCCGTCGCCGGTGGTGTCCAGCATGATCTCACACTGATCCTTGCGCAGCATGAAGCGGATCTTGTACTCCGCGCCGGTCTCCGGCAGCACAGAGGTGTGGTGCTTTGCCATCAGGCGCTTGACCACAGCTTTTTTGATGATGCTCTGGCAGGCAGGCACACTGGACAGCTGGCTGTTCAGCGAAGAGCCGGTGACCGGAAAGGCTGCGTCTGCGGGCAGCAGCTCTTCCCACGGGATATCGTACACGCCGTCGAACAGGTCATCAAAGGTGGCGGCCCTGTAGCGGGCCAGCAGCAGCATCACGCGCTCCACCGTGCGCAGATTGAGGTTTGCAGCAGCGATCATCTCTGCGCCGCCGGCAAAGCTCAGACGGCCATCGTCCACGCGGATATTCTCTGCGCCGATGCGGGTCAGCTCAAATTTTGCAGTGGATTCACACCCAAAAAAGCAGGGCGCGATCAGTTCAAATTTTGCAGGCATTGTGGTTCCTTTCTTTTATTACGGAAAAAACAGACCTGCCCGATCAAATGAGACAGGTCTGTTTCCGTTATTTTGATCAGGCTTGAAAAGCGCAGGCCTTTCCGCTCAGCGGCGGCCACCGCGGCCGCGAGGCGCATAACCACCGCCGCGGCGGTTATTGGTCTCGTGATCAAGATCGGCCATCTTCTCTTCGCTCTGGCTCTTGAAGCGGCTCATCATGTCCTCAAAACTCATGTTATCGGAACGGACGGGAGCCTTGGGCTGCCATACACGGGGTGCGCTGTCGCGGGCAGGGCCTCTGCCGCCCTCACGCGGGGGGCGGC
>ULVY01063049.1_pt1 | contig 94522 bp, 90 predicted proteins | sample 1959861 | NCBI WGS metagenome assembly ULVY01 (sample SAMEA4835798, study PRJEB28245) | human gut metagenome | biome: gut microbiome; material: fecal sample | place: Denmark | collected 2008
CTTCATGCTGCTCATTCACATCCTCTAAATCCCAATTTATCGCTCATCCCTAACCTCTATAATTTCATCTACAAAAACAATATGTGGTTGCCAGCCTTTTTCATTTTCCAAAAATCATCCCAAAATGCCTGACATCTAATCCACTGTCTCAAATTGTGACATCAACCCGATAACAATATATTTTCCAATATTTTCTTTTGTGAGGAACAGTATTACCGTAATCAAATAAATCAAAAAGAATATACCATCTTCTTTATATGACCTTGTAACTAAACATTTGTTTCCAAAATACAAACCTGTCATATCAAGAAAAAACCATAATAATAATGCAATCTGTGCAACAATACAATATCTTTTCTTCATTTACACAACCCCTTCAAATTCCGATTTGTCAATTTCGTTAAATTATCCTTATGAATTACTGCTGCTACAACTTTTACTGTTTTATTCGCTAAATTTCTTTCTATATAAATTGCAGGAGATTGTTTTTCATACAAACTTCATATCCTAATTTCTTCTCGCCGACCTTATCAAAATTGGCGACAATATTAGTCACTTCGATAGCTGTAATGACTCCTGGTCCAAAGGACTTATGCTTTACCTTGCTTCCTACAATATCAGCAGATACCACCACTGGCGGCTTTGGCTGCGGATTCGGAATAACATGCGGAACGTAAGCCGGTTTACTTTTACCTTTTCTCTTTTTCTCAGCAAGGACCTTCATATACTGGGCATCGACATCCCCACCTCTAGTCTTAAAGTCCTCCATATCTTAAAAAACAAACATCGGCGGCTTCTTTACGTCATTGTCCGGAACCGGCCTGATAGGGAACATCCATACTTTCCTCGGATTTCCATCCTCGCCAGGTTGTGTCTCAGTATACGGCTTGTCAACAAGCTCTATCAGTCCACAGTAAACGTATTCACCTTCATCGATAACTTCAAAGAGATGTACATCTACGCCGTTGTGTCCACATCCGGCAAGCGTGGCATTCTGAGCCCAGTTAATATCCTGATCTCCGTTTTTGCCCATACCAGTATAGTGGAGAACTCCTCCGATCCATTTGTCGTGATAGACACCCTTTGTGTAGTCTGATACGATCACCAGCGTATCCGTCGTCTTTGACCGGCGCATGCCTCCCATATTCCCACACTTAAATTTTTCAACGATATCGCTATTTTTCAGCGTTTCACCAATTTTTAATCCAGGATCAAACAAATATACGGCCTCCATTTACTATTTTATTCCACTATCACGGTTAGCCTGAATCAAACTCAGGTCACCCATGTCCTTCCAGCCAATAGCTATTACATCCTGATGCAGAAATAAATTATCGTCTTTTGTATGGATACCCCATATTCTTTTTTCTTCGCTAGGCATATTTCTGCACCTCATTACTCTACACCCATTGCTTTAAAAACTGCGTCCTCCGCACTGCTATAGAAAATCAAATTAAAACTTCCAATCAGATCTGCTGGTACAGTTCCAAGCTCTGCTGCCGATGTAATTGGCAGAAGTACTCTCTTTGCACCACTGTCCAAACATACCTGCAATGAATTTGCCAGCTCATCTACTTTCATCATGGTTCCGCTGATACTAATTTCACCAAGTACAGCAAGGCTGCTGAGTGTTGGTTTACCAAGTGCAATGGAACACATCGCAATCAATGTAGGAAGGGCTAGCTTTCCTGTCATGCCAATGCCCTGCAAATCCTGATAATTAATAATATAGTCTTTCGTTGTAGTAATTATAGAACCACTGATACGGTTTCCATTTGCTTTCAAGAAGTTGAAAGCTGTATTTGTGGATTTTTTTTGCATCACGGTCACTACCAATACCTGTTCTCTTAAACTTCCCATTACCCGGAAGCATCTGACTCTCTAAGCGAAATACACCAAGCATGCCACTCTTGCCCTGAGAAACAGTATAAATCTGTCCCGGATTGCACATTCCTTCTGGGATGAGCTTACCACCACCTTGCTCAGGAACAGAAACATAATGTTCTTCAAAGGTCTCATTATCTATGTAGGAGAAGTTTACATCGTAGAACTCCATACCCCCAAGCTTCTTCAGCTGCTCCTTAACACGGCGACGCATCTCCAATGAAATCTGGAGAACTTCTTCTACTTCTTCTTTTGTAAAGCTTCCATCCGGATAGAGAAGCTTCAGATATCCATCTGCCATTCTACGCACAGCAATAGTATCTCTCTGGTTGAGATTCCTGCCGAGACGGAAATAATGGTCGATAGCATCACCGTACTGCTCTTTACGCAGCTCACGAATGAACTCTGCAAGATAATCGCTAATGAATCCATAATCATTTGTAAAATGCTCCGGACGAAACTTCGGAATTTCCCATCCCGGCAGATAGCAATGCATACGGTCAAGAAATGCAGTATCTGTTCCCATCTCTGAAGGGAACGAGTCAAATAGACTCGAAGTCTTCAGAAGTACATCTACGCTTTGATTGATATTACCAACAAATACCACAGAAGCGGATGCCTGCAACTTCATCAAAAGCTACGCAATCCCATAATCCAACCAAGACCACAGTCTTACAGCCCATGTTATAAAACAGGTTTGCTACTGTAGTTTGGCCACCGGATACAAGGATACTGTTCGGAGAAATCTCCTTATAAAGATGCGACTTACCAGTGCTTCGAGGACCCAACTCACAAAGGTTGAAGTTGTTCTCAACCAGCGGGATCATACGAGTCAAAAGAAGCCACTTCTCACGATAAGTCAATTCGTCTGGCTCCATACCAATCGAACGCAGCATAACATCCAACCATTCTTCCTTGGTGAAGGCCTGCCGTCCCTGCTTCAACTCTTCTATATCAATGTGCGGCATCTGAATCGGTGTCAGCTTTGTAATACGAATTGGAGTACCATTCTTCTTTTCTTCTTCAACGTACTCGTAACTGAGCTGAACAATACACCAGATACCCCCACAAAGCAGGCGATCATATTTCTCCGGATATTCGTCAGCAATAGGTATTCCTCTGATGCCCAGATTAGAAAAATCAGCCTGATAGATATTTTCTCTCATGTTAAGATTCACTGTTATCATATCAATGACTGTATGACTACCACGACTACGAAGTCTTGACAAAATCTTCTGCGCTTCATCCGGTCTTACAAAGTTATCGGCAAGGATACGCTTTACATTCTGCACACCCTGCTCGATAACCTCCTCATCATCTGAACTGCAATATTGCCCCAGCAGGAACTCAAGGACATAAACTGGCACATTTGCACCTTCCTTGATTTTCTTAGTCAGATCCTTTCGGACAATCTTACCATCAAAGTTTTGACGCAGTTTGTCCTTTATAATTTCACGAGAGCTTGCGCCCACTTCAAGATTGTCACTCATTACTGCTCCTTCCGAGCAAGCCCTTAGCTGAAGAAATTAAACTCATCTACCGCAAATGCGATATCAATCTGGAACTCTTCTTTTTGTGGCATCTGCAGACCTGTTTCATCTGCGATGACTAAGTAGTAGCTTGCTCTATTATCATATTTCAGTGATTTCAGATTAAAGCTGCAGCGGAATGTTCGCTCCTGTCCATTGTCACTGGTCTTATCTGCGATAATCTTTGTTGTATCACTGATCTGTTTTCCATTAGAATCGACAAAGTACAACAAATAGTTTGCTGCGCTGCGGTTATCGCCAACCGCATCCTTCTGATAGAAGTTCAACGAGAATATCATATTGCTGATTTTACGGCTTGCAGAAAGAAGTCCTACTTCTACCGGCTTCGTGTCATACTTGGCCTTATTGCGCTGATAAGCCTTGGAATCATTACGAAGGTAATGATATTCAATGACCGGAACAACCATCTCCTGAAGGCTGATGCCACCATGCACGAAATTGAGTCCTCCGCCTTTCTTCTTGATACGGACGCTTTCTCTCGGTGAAAATGCATCATAACCATCATCCATAAACTTTACTGGAAGCAAATAATCCGGAGTTGCTCCATTACGGGTAATCAGATAACGACGGTCAATTTCCACATCCTGCTCACTCGGTGTTGTTTTATCCACCTTGGAATCCTCAGACAGAGGACTATATGTGTAAAGGAATCCGTGGTCGGCGGTAATATACACACGAGTACCACTGAACTCATTACGGATAATTCTCACAATATTTTTGATTTCTTCAATTGCATCATCGCATGCCGGGAATACCATGCTGTCAGAAGTATGACTTGCCTCATCCACCTTATCGTGATAGATATAAACGACATCCATGCCCTTAACCAATGCACTTCTTTCCGCACGCCTCATCGGTGCAATATCTTTATATTTCAAGGCTACGCTATTGCTGTTTGTAGCCTTAAGAACTTTATCGCGATTGCCTGCGTCCGTAGACATTCCGTCTGCCAGAATCTGCAGGTCACCGTTACTGCGCTCATTGATGGACAATTGCTTGTGTGGAAGCAATGCAGCCATACCAAACTTTGTGACGGTCGGGAAAATACCTGCACAAGAGCCAAGAGAAACCTTGCTCTGCGTTTCACGACGAAGCTGCTCTGCCAGAGATGCTGCCACTTCATAACGGAAAGCATCTGATATGATGACAAATACACGATTATCTTCGTTCTTTACCTTTTGGTTATAGAAATCCACCTGCTGTGGCACTAACAAAATGCGACCATACTGAGCCAGTTCATCTGCGCATGCATCAGACCAATTATTACCCAACTCACCAAGGAACCAATGTGTATAAAGGCCTTCCACCTTATCAGTCACCTGCTTGAAAAGATCATCCAGATGGTCGTTGCCCACTGTCAGGCTCTTTCCAAACGCTAAGTGATAGTGACGATAATAGGTATCCATACGGTAGTAATCTTCTGTGTACTCTTTCCAGATATTTCTTGCCTCCACAGTATGGAATCCTGCAGAGTGTTCCAAGAAGAACGCCTGCATTTTTGCTACCTGAAGAATACCTTCATAGTAGCATTCCACATCATCGTACCACGCCAGCGTTCGACGTTTCTCGACCGTGTTTATGATCATATCTACATTGATTATATGATTGCTGATTTCAGTCATAATCTGAGTCAGAATGCATTCATTCACACAAGGAAATACCTCTGTGCCCACCAAATCATCCAATGGCACCTGCTTAAAGCGCTTTCTAAGAATAAGCTCTTCTTCTACGTTTCGCAGAATTTCGACAAGATCCTGTCTATTCTCTCCTACAATCCATTCAGATACGAAGTCATAGCACCAAGCCTGATGTGGTGTGGAAATGAAGCCATCGAGTCCTGCCAAATACTCCATACGAAGTGTTCTGGTCGTTGCTGTAAGCAAGATATGCGTTACTAGCTTGTTAATTGTAGAACTTTCGCCCTCAAAATATCCGGTAGCCTGCTTTACAAGTGCCCAGAACGGGGCTTCAGCTCCATAGTTTACAAGGCTCTGGAATACCTCGTTGGTTTTCATATCGGTTCCACCACTAATGACAGCTTTTACAATACTGTTAGGCTGTGCATTATCGGTACCACAAATAGCCGCCATAACAGTAAGATGCATCTGCGATGGTGTGCTGATGCCTTTATTCAGTTTTGCGAATGTTGCTCTTCTGTTCTGTGCTCCGAAGAATTTCTTATAGACCTTAACAAGTCTGCGGAAATCAGGCGTTGCTGGAAGGTCAATCTCATTCATCCAGATAGACACCAAATCAGCTCTGAACTCTTCACTGTAAAGCTCGATATTCAAAAGCCAGTCATCTTCCTGCGACTCATAAGAGATCGGACTGTAAACCAGATAATTGCTGGTGGTGTCATCTACATTCAACAGTTTCTTGGCTGCAAAATTGTTAGTACCCGTAAGCACCAGCAGCTTTGCATTATCCACCTGAATATCATCCAGCTTGTCCTCAAACTCTCTATCTTCGTCATACCAGAAGATGATACGACGCTTATAAAATTCCGGCAGTGGTGCAGCAAATCGCTTATTCAAATCTCGGATTATTGTATCTAAATCCATACTGGCCATGCTGACACCTCCTTATCCAATGTTTAAAGTTCCCAACAATGACAATATACCTGATGCAATCAAACTACCTGCTGCTCCCGTAGCAAGTTCTTTAATTACCCGAAGTGACTTCTTTATAAGGTTTTCGTCTTCTTTGTCTTGAGCTGCTTTTATAGTTTCTTCAACAACAGCCTTGACATTATCAGTGTTTTCTCCAAATGTTTCTTGAAACTTTGGAAAATCAAAATAACCTTTGATTTCCTCCAATACCTTCAGTGTTTGAGCGTAATCAAGTCCTATGGTATTGGTCATGTTTTGCGATGTACCTGTAGAATTCTGTTGTATCTGAATTCCAGTTGCATTGTCTCCAATGACAATAGTTGCGCCTTTTTCACCTGCTTCTTTTAACGCTGAGATAAGCTCGTTATGCCTGCGAAGTTCTTCCGCATCACGTTCTTCTCTAGCACGTGTTAAGTCTACAGTTATTTGTTGTGTTCTCTTATTCATGTCATCAATTGCACTTTGAGCAATCGTATATCGTGGAGGCTCAAAATTCACTTTTGATACATCAAACTGTAGTCCTTTCAGCTTTTCTAAATCTACTCCTGACATAAATCCTCCTTACTTAATCTTCGCCAGCACATCCTGGAACTTAGCGTAATTCAGCTTCACACCATCATCCAGATCAATGGAAATCATCTGGTCTGCAAGGTGGTGAATTTTTTCTTCGTATTCATGAATTTCCGTAGCTTGATCGTTCAGTGTTTTGAGCTGCTTATTCAGCTTTACTCGTTCACTGGTAGATGCATTTACAATACGTGTTTCCAAATCGGCAATAGCAGTACGATAACGAGCTTGTTGCTCGTGAACATAATCAGTTCTTATACGTGCGAGCAAATCAGGTTTATATCTATGGATATACGTCAAACACTTAAATCCACCTTTTTTCCCCGAATCAAATAACCAATAAATCGGTCGTTTTCCTGACCCACGAGATGTATACGAATCGCAATGGTCCTTGTAAAACGAATCAAGGAAATAATTTCTAATTATGGCTCTTGGTGTACTACCTTTAGCCCCTAATCTTCCGGCAATATAACGGAGATTTTCTTCAAGCTGCGCTTCACCATATACAACCCGAATAAATTCAACAAACCGTCCAACGATATCATCTTTAAAGTACTCATCATCTGTTATAGGAATAATATTATCCTCATCAGGTAAAAAAGGACCGTACATCTCCTCAGATATTTCACAATTACTATTAGTACAAACGATTCCTTCTTGTTTCAAAGAATATCTTCCAAACATGCATCCAACCGCATAAGAAATCAATTGTTTAACGAGCTCATTTTCACTGAAATCATTTATTGATACATATTCATCATCAACAGTAGGAGTTACTTCACCTTCCAAACCATAAACGTTGATTAGTATCTCATTAATACGCTCCTCATTCTCCTTCATTCTTAAGCGCATGCCATTACGTTTCTTTTTGCATGCTTCTATTGACTCTTGAACTGTAGGAAACTTCACCTCCAGCAACGGAAATCTCTTAAATGCAAATGAAAGCTCATTAGAATCATAATCATTTTGAGCCAATTCAGTATTTTCTTTGACTAAAGCAACTATTTCATCAATGTTCTCAGTAGCAAATAAAACTGGTACTTTACGAATATCACCAATCTGATTGTTCATCGTTGGAGAAAGTAAGTCTAAGTAGTATTGAATAGGTTTACTATTCATTAATCCGAGCAAATAGTAGTTCAACTCAGATTCGAAAACAACAGCAGGACTAGCATCATCAAAGTAAACATTCGTGGGGTTCACCCTAAATGACATTAACGAATTTGTGATTTTAGACCATACAAAACTTTCTTTTCCGAAATACTTTGACGCACCCAATCCAGACTTCGGATAATTTCTTAAACTACCTTCATCATTTTCCCACAAAACAACATAATCAATATTACCGTACCATCTTCTAAAAGCTCCACCCTTACAGTATAGATTCCATTTAGCTACCCCAATGTCCTTATAATCAACCTCAAACCATAGGCGTAAGAATCTATTGTTGTCTCCTGTAAAAATTCCTTTTGTAATGACCGCAGCATTTTCAGAAAGTGGGGAACCATCTTCAAAAACATTTATTGCTTCTGGTCGAAGCCAATATGCGATAGAAGTTCCGGGGATTTTCACGAATTCTTGTGGACAAATTGAATATCTATAACCACAGTCCCTGTTCATTACTGCTTCTAGCGTTTTTGTCTCTTGAATGTCCACACCCTTAAACTCTGATAATTTAATAAATTCACCCTTTTGCTTTGGCACAAGTGTATTACGCATAGTAAAAGTACATACAGGAACACATGCCTCAGGGAAAGCATTATATTCAAGCTGTGTCATTGTTTCTATTTGCTTGCTTTTCACAAGAAATTCTCTTAAATCAGAATACGACGCAATAAACATCCAAACATAAGGTGTTAACAATCCTATTCTGCCGTTAGTTTGACATATTTTCCCAGCTTTCATAATGAATGCAGAAAACAGGTCAGCTTTTGCAATGCTATAATACTTATTTAGATAATCTGTAAGTTTTGCCTGCATACCACTTCCACCCATATACGGCGGATTCGTCACAACCGCATCATATTTCTGTGCCAGTGCTTCTGCTACCTGTACCAACGGCAACAATTCTCTCAGAGCCGCTTCACGGGACATATTTATATCCTCTGTAATCTCAGCAAAACGGTCATACAGAGAAGACCAATCCTGCGGTGTTACGGTCAGAATAGAACCGTATTCCTTTGCATCATGCAATTCACTGATGATGGTGTCCATTGCTTCTTTCAGCTTAGCATCGCCATTGCAAAAATAGTCCACTACATTCGGATCTACGTGGTTACTTTCAACGATAGCATACACATGTGGTTGTACCTTGCGGCGAAGGAATCGCTTATCATACTGGCACGCCTTCATCATAACTGCAAAATATGCAAGTTGTGCTGCACGATCGTCAATATCCAGACCATAGATGTTATTCTCTACGATACTTGCAACAGCCGTTCTGGTATCAACACCATAAGCCTCATAAATCTGAACGAGCACGTCAAACATATAAGCCAAAATGTGGCCACTTCCGGAGCAAGGATCTATGCACAAAATATCTTCAGGTTTCAGTGCTTTATATTCTTCACGAATGGTCGCAAGTTGCGCCTGAACATCTGGCTCTTGCTCTGCCTCTTCCAGATAATACTTCCATTGAGATTTCAATTCATCGTTTGGATGACCTTCCACCCACAAACGACCAAGACTGTTCTCTACCATGTAGCGAACAATCCAGTCGGGAGTAAAAAACTGGGTTGCTGCAGGGATGTTTTCTTTTGTGATTTTGACATTCTTCTTAAGGGCGGTGAATACCTCATCCTTCTTTTCGCTGTTATAATACTGATATAGCCAGCCGATAATCTGAACAGCATCTTTCCAGTCTTCCTCCGGGATCAGTTCAATCATCTGCTGAACAACACTACCTTCACGAAGGAGGTTGTCCGGGAACAGAAGCTCGGTGTAGTCCGCAATCTTCTGGAACATACCCGGAAGCACGCTGTTCAATGCATTGCACTGCGTGATCAAAAGATACTTATACAGTTCGTCATCATCGTTGGCTTCTTTGTAAGCATAGACTTTCTCCATGTCGAGTCCGTCCAGCTCCATATGGATTGCCTCTGTCAGAATCTGAGGCTTGAATGCATTGTTTTCATCTGTGAAAACACGCACTCTGGTAGGGAGATATCCATTGACCTCCATAAAACGCAGTGCGGAGAAACGGTTAAACCATGTGTAGGCAACCTCCTCCATAACCTGCTCATATCCTTTTTCTTTAATCTGCGCAATCAAGGCAGCTCTCTGCTTCTTCTCGGTAGAAGAAAGCAAATGCCCATTGACGCTATCGTCATTTGGATTTCCGACTTCTTTATCGGAAATACCGTATTTCAACGCCCTCTGGCTCACACGGGAGATTAACTCCCGGCGAGCTTCAGTGGCGAATTTCCTTATCGCATTTTTGTTCATAACGGTCTCCTTAGCTTAATTTGATTCCGTCGCAATCCTTCATCATAGCAGTGAGGTACGCCCTCATTCGTTCAACATAAGCATCGATATCTTCCTGACTTTCCAAAGTCTTAGAAGGAAATGCAGCCTGACGGTATACATTCTTAATAACCTTCTTCGCAACTGGAGGAGTTACTGCTCCACCTTCATTTGGTTTGACGGTTGGTGCAACCGGAGTCTTTGGATGAACGATGCTATCGATTTTATTGACTGTGTCATCCTTATATCCCCACATCTGAGGTACCAGACCATCAAGAAGCTGCAGGCTTTCCAGTTCTGCCACTCTTGTCTTCTGCTGATCAAAGAATTTATCTGCACGCTCAGATATTGCTCTGGCATCATAAACATCACCGGCAAGAGTATGAATCTCAGCCAAACACTGACGAATGATTTCAAGAATCTCAGCACGCTTTGCTTCAAGAAGCCTTCCGTGGCCCTCACGAACTATATCCATCAATCCATTCAGTTCAGGGATTCTCTTATAAACGCTGCTCTGTCCAGCTTCCACTACGGTAATCTTACGAATCTGATTCAGAGCCTGATTTGCCTCCTCTTCTTTCTGAAGATAAGAGAGGTCGTTTCTTAGCTCTGCTTCCATGCGAACAGCTGCATCGAATACCTGTACCTGATTCTTAAAGAAACCTTCAACGCTCTGCATATCATCCTTATTATCAAGAAGGTTATCTTCCTCTTTTAGAAGCCTGTCAATCAGAGCTGTATTATCCTTGCGCTGAGAAAGTACACTTTCCATTAGGCTGAGAGCTTTTGTCACAAGGTGGTGGTCAGGATATTTATGGCCCTCATAACGTTCATTCAGCTTCTCATAATGAGACTTCTGTTCTTCAAACTTCTCAACAATATATCCAACTAGCCCGTCTTCATCATCCGGTACGTCCATTACATCGAAGTATTCACGCAGCAATTCTTTGACGGCACGCATCTTAGTTGCCGTAATGATCTGACGCTTAGAGATGCTTGTTCTGCCAATCTCACTCTTCTTACGAAGCATATCCGGAAGTTTTGGATTACCCAGCTGGATAGTTTCTCCACCATATTTGATGGTAACCTTCTGGTCATAAATCAACATTGCAGCTACAACTGCAATATCGATTTCTTTCCAGCCATACGGAATTGCCTGATAGCGGCTCTGTACATCTGCCATCGAAGTAGGAAGTTTTTTTGCGTCCTGCATTTCCAAATATTCTTCCATTTTCACTGCGGCGTCATGGTTTTCTTCCATACCAGCCATAACACCATTCAGATGGTCACCCTGCAGTACTGCCAATATATCAGCGTCTGTATCTGCATTCTTTGTAATAAGACCAAGTTCACTATAAACATGAGTAACTAAATATTCTAGTGCTTGATCCAGCTTACTCTTAACATCGCCAACCTTAACTTCAATACGCTCTCCATCTACATAGAACTCTGCATCAACGATTGCCTTCTTCAAATCTTCCTCTGCAGATGCTTCGTACTTGTTAGCCTCATCCTGATGATTTCGAATGATGTCCTGTATGGACTTCGGTAGCTGTGCTACATTACGCTGCTTTACATATTTACGCACTTTCATTGCTTTTTCCAATGACTCGTAATATGGTGTTTCAGAAAGCACAACGATTGCCTGATTCTTAGACTCTGTCATAAGGCGAAGTTCGCTCTTCTCAACAGTGTCTGTTGCTACTGTCATGATGCGAAGTCTCATGCCACCGGTTACAGCACCAATGCTTGTGGTATCCACCATCTTGTCGAATGGGAAGTCATACTTTCCGTGACGATATTTCTTTGTTGTATAAATATCAGCAAAAATCATCTGACCGATACGCTCCACGATGGCAGAAGTATCCACCTGTGTATTCTTATAAATATCTCGCTGGATATTCTGCTCCTCATCGGTCAGGAAGTTATATGTATCACCGGTTCTGCCGATATAGTTCTGACTCAGCAGATGGTCGAGGCTTGCGCCCACTATCTTTCGCGTCGTGATCTTATCGATGCGGATATCATCTGCCATGAGGATGACGATATTATCAAGGTTTGCCGGAATATCATCGACATAACGAATAAGATACAGGAGCTTTAACACATCCACATCCTGCTGCTCAATACCGTCACCGTTGTCTGCTGCCTTCTGGCAACGCTCAATAACACGACGAATAGAGCTGTCAAGGAATGTATGTACAGTATCGTAGAACAGGTAGAACGGTGCCAATGCATACTCATCCTTGTCTTGAATCTTCTGTGCTGCCTCTTGGAATCCGGAAAGCATAGAACGCTCACCACCGGAAAGGTGTTTACCGGAGTTACCATGTTTACGGATTTCAGCAAATACCTTCTGCATAATAATGAACTGGTAAGGTACGAACGGGAAGTTTCTGGCAAAGTCCTGCGGACCGGTATATCCCTTAATGTCCAACATTGCATCAGTAAAGCTGAACAGATTACGAAGAACGGAATCATTCTGGCTATATACCTGTTCCAATGCAGGTTCCACTTCAGGCTTTTTCTTCAAAATACGTTTCTGGATAACTTCGTCTGCGGAAGAAGAAGTCAGAGAAAGTCTGGTCTTGAAACGGGCCTGAATACGAGAAAACTCATTTTCACGAGCCTTGATGATTTCATCGATAGCTTCCTGACCAGTACAAACAACCCATATTTTACCGTTGCACTCACTGCCGATTTTCTCAACCAGAGACTGTAGATTGATAAGAAGGTCTGTGTCACCACCTACATACTGACCAACCTCGTCGACCATAAACAACAGACGAAAATCACCCGGCTTATTATCTACATATTCTTTCATCTCAGATACGAGCTGTGCGATACTGGTCTCAACGGTCTCGGTTCCATTGAACCAGTTACGTGCAGCATCGTCGCTCATTCCGAGAACTTCTTTTAATGTCTCAACAACATCATCCTCGAAAAATGCAAAGGCATCTCTGGACTCAAGCCAAGGGCCACCATTTTTCTCCTCAAATACACGACGGAACTCTGCTGTCTTTCCACGCTTTTCGATGAACTGTTCCAGCTTTGCCACCTTAAGATTCTCTCCATAGAAACCAAGGTAGTTATAGAACATCTTTGCAAAAACACGAAGAACAGCAGTCTTGTCCTTGTTGATGGAGCCCTCAATGTCGATATTGAAAAGGATTGTGTCCGTATGACCCTTGGTAACGGAATCAATCAGCATGAATGTTGCCGGGTCATCCTCAAACTTTTTACGAAATCTTTCTACGGTACGAACACCCTGAACCTCCTGATTAGCAAGCAGGTAAGAAAGCATCTTCAGAAAGTGAGATTTACCACTTCCAAAGAAACCGGAAATCCACACACCGATATCTGCAGTGCCTTCACGGAAAGACTCTCCATAATTATTAAAGAAGGTAATGAAATGCTTCTTCAAATCTCTGGTAATAACATACTCGTCCAATTCCTGAACAAGAACATCTGTGGCATCTTGGTCTACTTTAACTACGCCATTGATTTTACGATTAATATCATCTTGGAATAATTGTCCAATAACCATTACTGTTCCTCCTTAAATCACATTGAAAGCTCGGTAGTAAGGATTTTTCTTCAGGCAATTAAACAGTTGCACATCACGGCCATCATAATTACCCGGATAGAACACCAGAATCGGAACATCTGGAAATTCTGGCTGCATCGCATTTAACAGATCATGGACTCTGATAAACGGAAATGCATCTCCCACTCCTGTGATGACAAGTACGTCACCAGCTTCATGCGGTTCATATTTCATCTTATTTACAAAAGTTGTATTATTGGCCATACAGCTCATCTGGTCTCGAATAAATTCTTTACCCTTTTTCTCTTCCATAGCAGGTATTGTTTTTGCAATGCGCTTATCTTCACAGATAGAAAGAAACACCTCATATAAGTTATGTTCTATCAGGTGACAGTTCATTGACTGATCTGTCATAATCTGCTCGATAAAATGTCTGACCATCATCTCATCGGATGGGTCATAACAGAAGATTCGTATATTTACCTCATTGCTTAAACCTTTACCTTCAAGAAACTCTGGCTCCTGCATTAAGGCTCTGAGGTTATCTAGTCTTTCTTTCAATTCACTCACTTGGGCCTACCTCCTTACGAAAAGCAATTGAATGCAGGAAGAGCAATCTCATCACCATTTTCACGGATTGCATTCTCAAGTACAGGCTGGAGCCATACCGGGTTGAGCTTTACAGATTTAATATTATCAATGTATTCATTTTCCTCCAGTATTTTTACGATTACCTGTTTCAGCTTGGTAACCGTAGAATCACTCCATGTGGCCACCCAGTCATCCTGCTCCTGCAATCGCAGGAAATAGCTATTCAAGTCTATCTTGCCAAAAGTAGTGTCCGATAATCTGTATTTCTCACCGATGACGGTAATCATGAAATCCCAAATCAAGCGGTACTGTTTCATCATGGCATACAAACATATCTGCTTTGCTACATCGGATGGCTGCGTTGCGATTGCTGCAACTAAAGAATTATCACCAAGTGCCTCTAATCTTCTCAGGCAAGCAAGCGCCATCTTTCGCACCGACTTTTCTGTCGGATACTGAAATAAATTATCTGAAATAATACGCTCTACTACTTCTTCTGAGCTGCATCCCTCATGGAGCAACTTGGCAGTAGTTCGCACTTCATAAAATAAAAATTGTTCTCTTGTTATGGCAGCATTATATGGGCTCGCTGCCTGTAGGGCTACTTTGTTATTTTGCTCCATCCAAATCCTCCTAACGAATTTTAATCTTCGTTATTCTTAGTTTCTTAATCTGGCAAAGTTTCTAAAATATCACTAATCTGACAATTCAATGCCGTGCATATTCTCAAAAGCACATCTGTAGTAATATTGTCTCCTTTACCCAGCTTTGCCATTGACGCTGTGCTTATTCCACTAAGTTCTCTCAATTCTTTTTTGTTCATGCCTCTATCAATAAGCATTTTCCATAACGGGTTATAACTGATACGCATCTGGTACCTCCATTTATTATGACTCTTCAATCACACCAGTTTCTGTAGCAATTGGTTTCTCTCTTGCTGCTTTCTTTGCCCATGACCATCCAAATAGTTCTCCTCCATTTTCATGAAGTTCAATAACCTTAGTCGAATGGACAATGTCACTTGTCACATCATAAAATGTATCTTCTTTATCAAATGCAATAAAAATCTGCTTTTCACTCTGGTTGTACAGCTCCATGATTTTATCTATAGGCAAGTCTGCAATATTTTTGAAAATATTAGAGTCATGTGCTATAACCGACAGTTCCGTGAGCCGTAAGAGCACAAGGTCAAAAATAATTAATTCCTTGAAGTTCATATCTGCTCCGGTGTCATCTTCTGTCCAAAAATCATAATTATGCTTTCCACTTCAGAAATTTCCAAATTGTATAGCAGGCGCATAGCGTTCACCATTATAGATATAATCGATTAGACGAGTCATTTCCTGATTGATACTTGTTTAAACTGCCTGAAGTTGTATTTCACGAACATCTTCAAGTTGAACTTTTAATTCTTCTTTTCTCTGTTTCTAGTTTGGCGGATTTGTCATATCCTTTATTTTTTGCAACTAAAATATCTACTTGACGCTGAACCTCAACCACCCTATCCATAATTTTTTTAGAGATCGTCACCGGTATTCCAAGTTTCCTTTGCGATTCTTGAAGCCTTACCATTTCAGCCAAAATAGCATCAATCAATATCTGAAGCTGTGCTATTTCATCTCCCATTTCCTGCGAAAGGATGCGCTACATCTTGTCATGAAAATGCTCTATTTGAGATAGCTTATGGACATCAACATCAGGAAAAAAATTCTGACAGCTCTGATAAATCCTCCTCAACAGGAACCAAACCACCAGACATATTCGCTTTAACAGCATTTAGCTGCGACGCAAGTCTACTACGTCTTCTTTTTAGGACTGTCAGCTGCCCCTTAATTTCAGACGCTTTATCTAAATTATCTGTTTCTTCTTGTGATAGCTCAGCATCCTCTCTGTCCATCAACTTTTGTAATTCTGTTATAAGGTGTTCGATTCCCTTTTCATTGGCGTTATATTCTTTCTTAGTTCTTGCGACATTAGTCATCTCACCAAGTTTAATTGCATCATCTCGCACCTTACTGCGTTTGCTCTTATCATCATAAACACTTTTGTATTCTTCAATAAATGCAAAGACATTGAACATTTTCTCCAATGTTTCTATTGCTGATTCTGGCTTAACATTCCCGTGTTTCAAAGGGTATCTTTCCGCATAATTCTCTACCATCGATACGCAGAAAGCGCCCTACCATCTCTCTAAATGAGGTTGAAGGAGTTGTTATACGATACGCCTCCAAGAGGTAATCCTTGAATTCTTTCAGAGTTTGTATCCGCTGTACTTTAACTCCGAGTCACAGATACCTATCTCAGAATGTGTTTTTGTGCTTCTGCAAAAATAATCTATTTTATTCCCAAACTTAAAAGCAAAGTTAATAATATGTGAGTGCAGCTTATCTTTTGCTTTGCATATTTTAGGATTGATATAATCATCACCGCCAAAGCAAAAATCTACAACAAGAAGAAAAGTCGATTTACCAATTGAGTTCTGTACAGCCTTATCACCTAGCACAGTATTTAATCACTCACGAAGTTGAATACGGCCACGAGGAACAAGCTGACCATTGACTTTTTTAGCGAATTTATCACATTCAAATTCATACAGCATAGCGCAGCACCTCCTCTTCTTCATCGAATTCTATTTTTCCAAGTTCATACAAACAATCTAGTGTATCAATAAACTCACTAATACCAGACATTTTCTTTATCATTCTATTGTATAAATCATGCACTGACACCGGACCGTTTTTTAGTTCTTTCAATACAACCGGAAACTTAGAGATGATACCCTGGTCATACGATATTAACTTATTCAGTAATAGCATCGAACACCTCATATTTCTGTATGAAGTAAGAAATAATCACTTTACATGAGCTTCTATTCTCATGGGTGGCATCTTGTAACCAATCAACCATTTTTTTAATATCTCATCCTGTGATAACCCCATATCATTCAAATTCATATATGTGATCCTGACTTGAAGACAAAACGGTTTATATCGCAGAATCCTTTCTTCGTTCAACTAAGTGAATGCATCCTGTACTGCACTATAATATACGTTCACAAATAACGATGTGCTGCAGCCATTATTCGGACAAACACTGCGTTCTTCCGCCACAAGAAGAGCTCCATATTGCTCTTTGATAGATGGCGAGATTGTTGCATCCTTTGTTGTTTTTTGAGACTGAGGAACAAGTTCTGTTGTTTTCTTACGCTTGCGCTTTATTGTTGCTGCATTACAAATAATTTCTTAAATCTCTCTGCAATTTTATTTTTGAAGTTTTCGTTGTCGATTCCGGGACACTCATCGGCAAATGCCGCGCATAAACCTTTAATAGTATCGTCCGTCTCTGTATCGATAAATTCTTTAAAATACTGAGAGTCCAAGTCCTTATTTATTTTCTTTGCCAAAGTGGTGATGTTGTGCTCTCCGTAAAAATAACCACGCAGCGTCCTAGGCTCCATGTCGTGTAACAGAGTGTCGCCATTGGGATTGAGATAAATTTTCTTAAAAAGTGTCCTCGTAAATTCTTCCGGAGACAGGTCTCCTTGAAAATACGTTGCTATTTTTTTGAGAAAACACTTTGAATTCAGTTTCTGCCAATTCCAAACACCTCCATTTTGAATCAAGCGTGTACAACTGTGTATAAGCATGTACAGCGTTGTTCGGTAAAAAATGCACTTTCTTATATACTTAAGTCATAGGAAGTGAAAAACGCATCTGAATATAGATACACATTTTAATAAGTATATCATAGAGTTTTTCGTTTGTCAAATTTGTGTTTGTCATCGCAAATTTCTGTTCAGCGATACAGAAACATAATTTCACTCATTCATTTCCTATATTAATCACTTCAGCAGTTTGCGCTGACAGCTTTCCAGTGCTGAAGTGACCACACAACAGAATATATCGCTCCCGTCAACTGGAAAGGCTGGTGGCACACATGAGATGGAGATTTCTCCTGACCGTGGTACAACTGACCCGCAGGATTATATCGCACAACAGACTACCCACCTCACCGAATTTGACGAATGCCTGGTGCGACGCTGGATCAAGCAGATCACTATCTGGGATGACCACTTCACCGTGGAACTAAAATCCAGACTGAAAATTGATATTGAAGGATAATCCCCTAGACGCACGAAACCCTCTCGACCATGATGACCGGGAGGGTATTTTTTATTCTCTAAACTGGAAGTTATTGAGATCTTTACATAGATTAAATATCAATTTATAAATCAAACTCGTCTTCTATCTTTTCCTGTTCGTCTATAATATTCATCCTTATCTGCATACATCAACTTATCAGCCATTGCCTTAATTTCTTCAAAATTAAGTTCTATATGTTCTGAACAAACAACTACTCCCTTAGACACACTAAGTTCAGAAATAAGATTTCCCTGGAAGTTTTCAGTTAAATAATCAAATGTCTTAACTGCATCCTGTGCTTCTTCTCTCGTTCCTCTCAGTAATGCAACAAACTCATCGCCACCTACACGATACGTCCTTCCAAGACCTGAGAATGCATTATCCATACACTTCGAAGCGCCAATAATTAACTCATCCCCTGCTTCATGACCAATATTATCATTAGCTGCTTTTAAACCGTTCAAATCCATCATAATAAGAACGTATTCTATTAAGTTATTATTTTTCTTGATTATTTCACAGTCAACTTCAAACCCTCGTCTATTATATAAGCCTGTAAGCTCGTCCTTTATAGATGCTTCATATCTTCTGTTGTATGCATCCTTTGCCTTCTTCTCTCTCATACTAATAATAACAAATGAAGTTGCCATTATTAATACGCTTGCAATAAAGATTAAAACAATTGGAAGTATAATTTTATTTACATCCAATTTAACAGGATTATTATCTTTTATTACTATATACCCATCAAATCCTTCGAGATACTTGGTCATATAACAGCCATTCTCCGATAACTGATAATAAAAATCATCATCTGATACATTACCAAAATATGAATTATCCAAGTAGCCTTTTTCTATAGAACTTACATCCGTATCAACCTGTATAAGTCCATCATGATTAACTAAACATACTTTGATATTGTATTCTTCCTCGAACCTGGCAAGTATGTCTACAAGGTCATTCATATCAACTCCGACACCACATGCTCCCAAAATGTCTCCATTCGTGTCAAAAATACCGTAATTAATAAACACCGAAAGACTCCCGTTATTATCTTCATCAGTATCAACATTAACTGTATATCTTTTCCCTGAATCCAAGTAATCCTTATACCATATATCATGGCTGTCATTTTCAACATCAAGATACCTACTTATTCCACTATATGTATAATATGCTCTTGTTTTATCCGAAACAACAAATACCATTTTATAATCAAATTCATTGCCAATGGATACCAGACGATCAGTTATATCGTCTTTGACACTCTCCGCCTCTTCTCTGGTTTTCCCCTCTATGTAGGTTCTTATATCAATATCACTGCTAATCGTCTGAGAAACAGTAATTGGCTTAATAAATTCATTCTCAATCTTTGTTGAAACCATCTGCGCAATTGTTCTGCTCTGTATTTCAGAGTTTTCCTTAGTTACCTGCTGAATCCCATTCACACATGCTATGATGGAAACACTCATGCTAAGTAGCATTATGATAAGCATAATAACAGCATCAAATCTGCTGTCATTAATCATATTCGTATGTTCATTCCCATTATGAGACCAATCATACATATATGCAGCAAACATTACGAATGAACCTATTCCCAGTCCTAAATTGGTTATAGAAAATCCATAAATAAAGGACTGTATAACTGTTGCAATTATTGGAATAAACGAAAACAGCATCATTGAAATGAAGCTTCGTTTTTTCAAATACTTTCTATACTTAATCGCCATACCTGCTCCTATAAATATGACGACAAGTGATATTAGTGTATATACATACCAGAAATTATTCCTGTGATAATAATTTGCCTCATCGAAATAATACATCCATGGATAAAACAAATTAACCACAACAATGAAAATATTAATGCACGAAAAGATATTGGCAATTTTAACACTATTGCCACTTACTTCAGCACCTTTTTCAACAAAAACAGAACTAACATACCTAACATAGGTATTTGCCATTGCTATGTTCATAGCAAATACCATAAGATTAGCAATTCTAGTTACTAAAATATTAAAAGGACCAAGGTTACCTCTAAAAATATATGCCAAAGTCTCTCCAAAAAACAGAACTGTAGCAATAAGAAATAATTGAGCGAACATCCTCATACTCTTCTGTTTTGGATTATTTGCTTTAATTGAAACAAATATTATGAGACAGAACAAACAAAAGAACATATCCATTGTTGCCTGTGCAATTTCAAGACTTGTAATATTCATCTATTTTTCTCCTCGTCGGTTGATACTCTTTTTTACCTTATATTTGAATTGATGGATAATGCTTGTTTTTTTGGTCTTATACAAGATTACTGTTTTTTCTTCGAAAGGTAAATTTATCAATTCTGCAACTTCCGATTTGTATAACCTATCTTAACATCTAATCCACTGCCTGCAAACACCCAAAATGGTCGAGTTGCCGGATTGTTTGTCACCCTTTTTCAGAAGTCTGGCTTTAAATCCAAACCTCCGAAAAAGCCTGGAAATACGCCACTTTTCAGCCTTTATTTATCTTTTCTTGACAGCAAACAAACCGTCTCCACATGCCCCGTTCTACCAAACAGATCCACGCCCTTGACCTTGACCGTCTTATACTCCAATTCTTCCAGCACAGCACAGTCCCTAGCAGCAGTAGCGTGATTGCAGGATATCATAACTATCCTGTCAGGGGACATTTTTGCCATGTACTCCAGTGCGTCCCTAGTGCAGCCCTTTCTTGCAGGGTCAGCTATTATCACATCTGGTCGCTCGCCACGGCTGTAAAGTATCGCTGCTATCTTTCCTGCGTCACCACATATAAATTCCGCATTTGTGACATTGTTTGCTGCGGCATTTCGTTTTGCATTGTCTATTGCAGACTCTATTATCTCAACACCTATGAGCTTTTTCACCTTTTTGCTCATTGACAAACCGATCGTTCCTGCACCGCAGTAAAGATCAAGAAGAGTTTCCTTTCCTGTCAGCTGAGCATAATCTGCGGCAATTTCATAAAGCCGCTCCGCCTGAATTGTATTTACCTGATAAAATGACAGCGGTGATATCTCTATATCATTTCCACACATGGTATCGTGTATCGTGTCGCTTCCATACGCAGTAACAAGCTTCTGTCCGAGTATACAGTTGGTCTTTCGGCTATTCTCATTGAAAACTATACTCTTTATATCAGCATATTTTTTGCAAAGCTCACCCACAAGCACATCAAATACACCACGCTTTTTAAGGTCGGTAATAACAAGACAGACCATTATCTCGCCTGAGTGTTCGCCACGCCTGAGATAAATATGCCTGAGCAGACCGCTTCCCTTTTCCTCGTTGTATGCCTTTATCTTACGCTCGTTCACATATGCCATTATTTCATCGGCTATTGCCTTGAATACAGCAGGCTGTAATGCACAATCGGTGTGATCGCATACATGATGAGAACGCCTTGAATAGAATCCGCAAACTGCCCTGACGTCCTGCTCTGCTACAGGGTACTGAGCCTTGTTGCGATAACCAACAAGCTGTTTACAACCCTCAAAGCTGTCATATTCAGGATAAAGCTTACCGATACGCTCAAATGAATCCTTTATGAACTGCTCTTTTACACGGCATTCTTCCTCATAGCTCATGTGACGAAAACAACAACCGCCACACCTTGAATAAACAGGACAATCGTTCTTCGTTCTTTCAACCGAACCACTTACAATATTTTCGATAATGCCATAGCAATACGTTTTGCAGACCTTGACTATCCTGCATTCGATAACGTCGCCAATAACAGTAAAAGGCACGAAAACAGCAATGCCCTCGTGCTTTCCTACTCCGTTGCCCTCATTTGTCATACCGCTTATTTCAAGCCTGATAATCTCATTTTTCTTTAGCATAAAATTCCTCTATCTCATTCTTTCGCTTAAGCATAAGCTCAAAATGCTTATTGTATTCCAGCGGAAATTTGTAATTGAACACACGCTCCAAACGTCCGCCCTCTTTGTCAACAAGCTTTGTCGAGCCACCTGCACCCATTGCAAGTATGGTCTGAACCTCTTCCATTATATAGATATTATACAAACTCTCGTGACCCTGCTTTGTCCAGCCTATATTTTCAAGATTTTCAAGCATATTCTTCTGTCTGTAGAGATAATAAGGCAGATAGCCGCTTTCAAGAAGTCTTTTTGTGGCATACTCTACCATTTTATCGGCTGGATTTTTCAGCACTTCCCTGTCACCGCTGTTATTTAGCCTAGCCGCACGCTTTATGGAAAGTGTGTGTACAGTGATATTCTCAGGAGCAAGCTCGATAAGCTTATCAATGGTATTCTCAAAGCTCTCCACTGTGTCTGTTGGCAGACCTGCGATTATATCAGTATTTATAGAGTCAAAACCAACTTTTCTTGCAAGGTCAAAGCTGTCAAAAAACTGTGCAGTTGTGTGCTTTCTGCCAATAGCCTCAAGAACGCTGTCATTCAAAGTCTGTGGATTTATAGATACTCTGCCACAGCCGTTTGCTTTAAGCACCTTCAGCTTTTCTTCAGTTATGGTGTCAGGTCTTCCCGCTTCAACAGTGTATTCACGGACAGTTGACATATCAAAGCTGTTTTCAATGACTTTCATAACTCTGTCAAGCTGAGCAGCAGTGAGCGTGGTAGGAGTGCCGCCGCCAAAATATACGGTGTCAAGCTTTAAACCAAGCTTTTTTGTTATCTTCGCAGTATAAACTATCTCTTCACACAGCTTGTTCACATACTCAGGGATAAGCTTCATACAGCCCTCAATAGATTGCGAAACGAAAGAACAGTAGGAGCATCTTGTGGGACAAAACGGCACTGACACATAAAGACTAAAGCTGTCCTTTTCAAGCTCATCGAGGACAGGCTTCTGGGTTATAGCAGTTTTGTATGCAATATCGCACTTTTCTTCGCTGCAAAGATATCTGCTCTCCATGGTTTTAAATATCTCCGCCTTGTTCATGCCCTCACTGAGCATATCATTCACGCGCTTCACAGGTCTTATTCCCGTTATAACGCCCCATTTCGGCACAATGCCTGTTATCTCGCTCATTGCCTTAAAAAGAAGTCTTGAAAGTGAAAGTTCCATGTCGCTTTCAAAATGCACAAACTCCTCTTTTTCGCAAGTCTTGCCGTCATATCTCACCTTAACGCTCAAACAAACATTGTCAGCGTTATCCTTTTTCTGAGCGAACACATAATCGTCCTCTGTATCTATGCTGTCAGAAAAAACGTGGGTAAAGAGCGTTGCAGGGATAAAAAGCTTCATTACTCCCTCAAGCTCATATTTATAATCGTTGCCGCTGAATATCAGAGTCATTTCAAAGCCTCCGCAGCCTGCCTGAGATATGGGTTATACTTTCTCTCAGCGTCAAGTGTCGTGACATTCATGTGACCAGGATAAACAGTTAGATTTCCACCAAGGTCAGCTATTTTCATAAGCGACTTCATAAGGGCTGTGCTGCTTCCATCAGGCATATCAGTTCTGCCAACACTTCTTGAAAATAGGGTATCTCCCGAAAACATATTCATGCCGCATATGAAACAAACAGAACCGCTTGTATGTCCCGGCGTTTCCAACACGTCAAATTCAAGCTCGTCAAGCTTTAGTATATCGTCCTCTGTAAACACATTGACCTTGCCTGTGTAATTTCTGTGTCCTCTTATTCTGAAAAGATTAGCAAGCATTCCTGCGTCATCTGTAAGCTTAGGCTTATCCATAATGTGGATATACACCTCGCAGCCTGTCCTGTCTACAAGGTCAGCCACAGCACCGATATGGTCAAAATGGCCATGGGTAAGAAAGATCTTTTTAAGCGTAAGACCGTGACTCGCTATCTCACCGAGAATATAATCAGGGTCGGCAGGTGCATCGATAAGGACGCAGTTATTTTCTTCGCTTGCAACAATATAGCTGTTCGTTTCACAAACACTCAATGGTTTGAGCCTATATATTTTCATTATCTGTCCTTTCTTATTTACCGCTTCTTTCAACAGAAATAACGTTCTTTATTTTCTGAAGCTTGTTTATAACATTGTTGAGCTGTTCCATTCCTGCAATGCTGACAGTTACGGAAAGCATTGCATTGCCGTTTTTCAGTTCCCTTGAGGTTGACTCATAGATAAAAATATTGATCATTGCAAGCGCTGACGAAACGTCTGCCAGCAGACCTATTCTGTCAACCGCAACGATATCCAAAGTACACTTGAAATAGCCCGTATGCTTTTCAGAACTTTCCCACTTAACATTTATCCAACGAGCGGCATTTTCAGGATCATCTTTCTGCGAAAGATAGTTCACGCAATCCTTTTTATGCACGGATATGCCGTGACCTCTCGTGATAAAACCGACTATTTCGTCACCTGGAAGCGGATTACAGCACTGTGCAAACTTGATAGCGCAGTTGTCGATGCCGTCAACGATAACACCAGTGGAATTTTTGGAAGTCTTTATCTTATTTTCAAGGTCAGAAGTATCAGGCTGAGCCTTTTCACCATATTTCTTATTATACTCAGATTTCAGCCTTTGCATCACCTTTGAAAGCTGAACACCACCGTAACCTATGGCTGCAAAGAAATCATCAAGAGTATCACAACTGTGTCTGTGCATATCCATTTTGAGAAAGTCCTCAAGTTCTTCCTCAGGCACTCTTATATTATTTCTGCGGAACTCTCTTTCAAGAGCATTTCTTCCCTCAAAGATATTTTCCTCTCGTCTTTCCTTTTTGAACCATGAACGTATCTTGGATTTGGCTTCATTGGTCTTGCAGATATTAAGCCATGAACGGCTTGGACCATGACCTTCAACGTTGGTAGTAAGTATCTCGATTATCTCACCAGTTTTTATCTGATAATCATAAGACACCATTTTCTTGTCTACCTTTGCTCCGCACATCTTATGACCCACCTGTGTGTGGATAGCGTAAGCAAAGTCGATAACAGTTGAGCCAACAGGCAGTGTTATCATATCTCCCTTTGGAGTGAAAGCAAAAACGTCCTCAGGGGCAAGGTCATTTTTGATAGCCCTTACTATTTCCTCAACGTCGTTTGACTCCTGCTGTGACTCGATTATCTGTCTTATCCAAGCAAGGCGCTGATCGTCCTTTGAGCTACCCCTTACGCCCTCTTTATATTTCCAGTGGGCGGCGATACCATATTCAGCCGTTCTGTGCATTTCCCATGTTCTTATCTGAACCTCGAAAGGTATTCCCTCTCTGCCGATAACAGTTGTGTGAAGAGATTGATACATATTAGCCTTAGGCGTGGAAATATAATCCTTAAATCTATTTGGGATAGGTCTGAACATATCGTGGATTATGCCAAGTACGTTATAGCACTCGGTAACTGTATTGACGATAATTCTTACGGCATAACGATCATATATCTGGTCTATCTCCTTGCCGTCACGATACACTTTTTTATAAATACCATAATTGCTTTTAACTCGACCCTCGATAAGGGGAACAGGGTCAAAATCCTTTTCAAGCCTGTCATGTATCTTGTGCTTGATGTTTTCAACAAGCTGTTCACGGCTGCCCTTTCTGAGCTGCATTTGCTCGTCTATCTCGGCATAAGCATAAGGATCAAGATAGTAAAAAGCAAGATCTTCAAATTCATCTTTAATTGAGCGTATTCCAAGGCGGTGAGCTATCGGTGCATAGATGTTCATTGTTTCATGGGCGATAGTTCTGCGTTTTGAATCTTTGCAATAATTAAGAGTACGCATATTGTGAAGTCTATCTGCAAGCTTTATGATAATAACACGAATATCCTCGCTCATTGCAAGGAGTATTTTTCTGATATTCTCGGCTTTCTGCTCATCTTTGGTAAAAGTTTCTACCTTTTTCAGCTTTGTAACGCCATTTACAAGCATTGCAACGTCTGAGCCAAAATTCTTCTGTAATTCTTCAAGAGTGCATGGAGTATCCTCCACAACGTCATGAAGAAGTGCTGCACAAATAGTATCAGTATCCATGCCAAGTTCCAAAAGAATATATGCAACAGACAGCGGGTGGGTTATATACGGCTCGCCAGACTCTCTTTTCTGATTGTGATGATACTTTTCGGCAAGTTCATAGGCGGAAACGATTTTTGACAGATCGTACTGCCTCTCGCCATCAAGTATTTTCTGAATAAGTGCATCAATGGAACACACCGACCTCTCACCTATATGCTCAGGCTTTGAAGCTTCAGGCACAGCGTCGGTATAGTCAGGAGAAGCCGTAGGAGCAGGCTTTTCTTCAAACTGCTCTTTAACCTCGGATTCGGCAGGAAGATCTTCTTCACTGACAGTTTTTATCTCAGGCATATTTTCTATCTTATCCATTTCAGCAGGATCAAGCAAAATATTCTCTTTATCTGACATTTTAGTTACCTGCCTTTCCAAGCATTTCATTCAGCTTAACAAGAGTTTCAGAGTCCTCAAGATTTACCTTTTGTTTCGGCACAACGTAGCTTATTTTCATAGTTGCGGGTCTGAACTCGATAAGACCCTTATCACGAAAAATATCAACACAAATATGCAGTTTGCAATAATTCATGCTGTCGCCTGATATTTTCATAAAAAGATTATCCAACGTAATATTCTTAACTGCACTTATGTATTTATATACCCCGATAAGCTCCTGCCTTGTCGGGATTATTTTTCTTATAAAACTTGCAGGAAGCTGTTCCCCGCGCATGAGCTTTTCATAACAATCCTTTGCCGCAAAATATCTTTCCTGCTTTACTCCACTCAATCTATGGTCGATAACTCTTATGGATATGGACTCACGGTTATTGAACACATTTATTCCAAGCTCCACGAGCATATCAAGCTTATCGCCAACTGCGAAACAAGCTTTTTCAGGTGCAAGGGAGAAAATAAGAGCCTGTCCTCTATAGCTTCCGTATGAAAACTCGATCTTTGTATGCTTGCCCTGTGACAGCGGTATTATCTTATCTACTCTTACTCCAAGCATTGCAAAAACTGGAGCAGGGTTCTCTGCACCAAAAGGCTCCATTGCTGCAAGACCCTTTACATTATCAAGGTTGATATCCTGCGGCATAAGAAGCTTATCCGCTATAAGCTCAACGCTAGGGAATTTCTCCATAGGATCGCTGTATTCATACACCATTTGAGTGAACTTTTCGATGTTCTCAGCCTTCAGCGACAGACCTCCTGCACACTCATGTCCGCCAAATTTATCAAGCAGCTCTCCGCAATGCTGAAAACACTTGAATATATTGAAGCCCTTTACGCTTCTCGCAGAGCCTCGTGCGTTTCCATCGTCATCAATGGAGATTATAACATTCGGCTTTCCGTAAAATTCCAAAATGCGTGAAGAAACAATGCCAATAACTCCGTGGTGCCAGCCCTTGCCTGAAAGCACAAGCACTCTATGGTCAAGAGTTTCAGGGTGAGCGTTTATATGGTTTACTATTTCTGTCATTATCTCTGTTTCCGTCTGCTTGCGCTGGGCGTTAAGATTTAAAAGAGTGTCAACATAATTCTCAGCGTCCTCCGGGTCTTCGCTGAGAAGTGTTTTTACCGCTGTAAGTGGTGAGCCAAATCTGCCCGAAGCGTTTATAACAGGGGCGATTCTAAAAGCAATGCCTGTTGAGTCAAGAGCATTTCTATCAAGCTTTGCTTTATCTATAAGATAGTTTAGTCCCAATATTTCGGTGTTTGCAAGATATTCAAGACCACGCTTGACAATAGTTCTGTTTTCCCCTGTGAGTGGCACAACGTCCGCAACTGTACCGATAGCACAAATGTCGGCATACTGTTCCATAACAGTGTCGTAACTGCCGCCGTCAAGTGCAGCACAAAGCTTGAAAGCTACACCAACTCCTGCAAGGTCTTTGTATGATGAAGGACAATCTGCACGATGCGGATTAACGATAGCCCTTGCCCTCGGAAGCTTCTCAGGCGGCTGGTGGTGATCTGTGATAACAAGTTCCATATCAAGCTCAGCAATACGCTCAGCTTCCTCAACCGCAGAAATGCCGTTATCCACAGTGACGATAAGCTTAACACCCTTTTCTGCAAGCATTTCAATAGCTTCCATGTTCATGCCATATCCAGCCTCACGCTCAGGAATATAGTACATAATGTTTGCGCCCATGCTTTCAAGATAGTTGTAAAGTATAGTGGTGGATGTAACTCCATCACAGTCATAGTCACCGTAAATACAAATAAGGTCATACTGATCAACCGCCTTGTTTATCACCTCGGCGGCTATAGCCATATCCTTTATAAGAAAAGGATCACTAAGTTCTTCGCCTTTAAAAAAATCAGCAAGGCTGTCAAAGTCAGTGAAACCCCTTGAAGTCATGACGTCTAGGGTAAGGCTTTTCAAGTCACACTTGTTCATAAACTCTGCAGTTTTCACAGGGTCAGGTCTGTTTATTCTCCATTTTTTCATATAGAAATAGTCCTTTACGCAAATTTACATTCATTATTCATTATACCACATAAACAGCCTTTTTTCAAGTAGCATCAAGAAAAAGTGTGAAATTTCAGGCATAAAAACAGCACCGCAGAAATCCCCGCAGTGCTGAAATATGGATCTTTTATTATTTTGCCGCAGAAACTGCAACATCGTTTCTGCCATATTTTTCATTACCTGTTGGTTTATCACCTACAGGACTGAATGTTGGAACGATCTTTTCGACCATTTCAACGATATTTTCGTCATTGTTATAGCTTGCACGAGCAAGCTCTCCAAGCTGACCAAGGAACGTTTCTGTGTCAAACGGTATAGGCTTTCCGATATGGATAAGCTCATTATCCGTTTTCATCATGCCCTCCTCTGCCATAAGCTTCTCCTCAAAAAGCTTCTCGCCAGGACGCAGACCTGAGTAAACTATTTTAATATCTACATCAGGCTTATATCCTGAAAGTCTGATAAGATTTCTCGCAAGTGTGTCTATCTTCACAGGCGCACCCATATCAAGGACAAATATCTCACCGCCCCATGCGTATGTGCCTGCCTGAAGAACAAGGCTCACAGCCTCAGGTATAGTCATGAAATATCTTATGATATCAGGGTGAGTAACAGTAACAGGACCGCCTGCTTCTATCTGCTTTTTGAACAGTGGGATTACAGAGCCGTTGCTTCCAAGAACGTTTCCAAAACGAACTGCAACAAACTGTGTGCCATTTCTGTCCTTATTGCCAACGCTTTCGATCTTAACCGCTTCACTGCTCTCTATATTATCAACAGCTATCTCGTCTATCGGATCGTTCTCAAGCATACCGTCTGTCATTTCATCAACGTGTGCATGGAGCATAGGTAGAAGATCTGTTCTGCCTGCCTTGCTGATAGCGTCCATGCTCTGGATGACCATTTCGCAGAGTCTTTTACTTGCACCCATAATATTAGTAGGGTTTACAGCCTTATCAGTGCTTATAAGCACAAACCTCTTTGTGCCATGCTTCAAAGCGGCATAGGCTGTCTTGTATGTACCAACAACATTGTTTTTGATAGCTTCATTAGGGCTTGTTTCCATAAGCGGAACGTGCTTATGTGCTGCTGCGTGATAAACGATATCAGGCTTGTATTTTTCAAAAACGTCATTGATACGTCTGCTGTCACGAACAGAGCCGATAAGCGTCACAAGATTGAGTTTACTGCCATATTTACGTTTAAGCTCCTGCTCTATTTCATAAGCATTGTTTTCATAAATGTCAAATATTATAAGCTGTTTAGGCTCATGACCTGCTATCTGTCGGCAAAGCTCGCTTCCGATAGAGCCACCGCCACCTGTTACCAATATGGTCTTACCCTTAAGGTGCTGGAATATCTCGTCCATGTTTACTCTGATAGGCTCTCTTCCAAGCAGATCCTCGACTGCAACAGGCTTCATCTTGCTGAGAAGCACCTCACCATTTGTTATCTGATAAACGCCCGGAAGCTGTTTCATCTCACAGCCTGTTTCCTTACAAATATTAAGGATATCCCTTTTGTTCTCAGGTGATGCAGTTGGAATTGCAAAAAGGATCTGATCAATATTATACTTTTTGACGCTTTCCATAATGCAATCACGGCCACCGACGATAGGAACTCCTCCGATATTTCTTCCCCACTTATTTGGGTTATCATCGATTATGCAGAGTGGTCTTGCATTTGCACGTTCTGACATCGTAAGCTCTTTAAGGATCATCTGACCCGAAGCACCTGCACCAATGACCATTGCATTATGCACTGCCACCTGATTTGTTACCTGTTTTGCTCTTAAAAGGGTGATATATCTATAGGCAAAACGCACTGCTGTTATAAGCACGAACTGAGTTCCCGCTCCTACTATATAGTAAGCCACAGGCATTCTCATGAAGAGTAATGTTATACCAACAGTCTGGAATATGGTAGTAACTATCGAGGCCAAAAATATCCTTGACAGTTCGCCAATGCTAGCAAATCTCCACAAACTATTATAAAGCTTGAACACAAAAAACACCACAACACAGAAAGCTGTATATATTGGAGCAAACTTTACATAGGCAAGCATATACTCCTTTGGTATTGCAGAAAAAGTAAGGTCAAATCTGATGAAAAGTCCGAAAATGTAGGATAGATTTACGGCAACAATATCATAGAAACACAGAAAGAATGCAATAAGCATCCAATGTTTTATCTTTTTGTTTTTCCACACCTGAACTGTGTTTTCACTTGTTTTCTCCATAAATAAAACATACCTCCGCTCAATTAAAGCAATGAATAAGATCACACCATGGCCACCCCTCAATGGCACAGTGCAGGCTATTTATAATATCATCAATATTTTTTCTATACTTAAAAAGCAAACATTCTTTCTTCGTCAGCCATAGCAGACATGAGTACTTTATCAGAACGTCTTATATTTTCACTTCCAGATCTTTTAGCTATAAGATCAAAATTAGGTTTTCTATCATCAAGATCATGAGCATCGCTTCCAAAGACAAAATCTCTGCCACTTGAAATAAGCTTATTAACAAAACGTCTTGTGGAAAAATGCTCAAAAGCTTCTGCATTTATCTGAAAAACTGCATCCACAGACATCAGACTTTTCAGATCTGACTTTGAATAAACGCCCATATATCTATGTACATGGGCGATTATCGGAATAAGCCTTCGAGAATTTGCTATCTCGTCTATCTCCTCGACTATCCAACTGTTATACTGAGTGAATGGTGGTTCAAGAAGAATAAGTCTTGTTCCGCTGATACACAGCTTTTCAAGTTCTCCTAATACGCTGATGCCTTTTTCTATAGCCACCTCAGCACCAATATGTATATCCTTCACGGCAGGGTCAGATGCCATGAGCTTCTCATAAGCATTTTGCCGTTTGACAAGATAACTGTCTAAAGAAACTTCCCTGTGCATATAAAAATGCGGTGTTGCCACAATTATACCTATGCCCTGCTGTTTCATCATTTTTATCATTTTAAGTGATGTTTTGATGCTGTCAGAGCCGTCATCAATATTCGGCAGTATGTGGCTGTGATAATCGGTAGTCAATCTAACATCTCCATGTCATTTAACTTTCGGCAGAAGCATCCTTCCCACCGTATTTATAGCTGTAGTCATATTTATACTTGTAGCTATACTTGTATCCGTAATGAGAACCGTTCTTTGCGGAAATATCATTAAGAACGAAACCAAGCAGATTGCAATCGCCTATCTCAAGCTTCTTCATAGACTCCTCTATCTCCTGATATGTAGTTCTTCCATATCTCGCCACAAGAAGAACGCCTGCGACCTCGTCTGCAAGGCTCATTACGTCAGTTACAGGAAGCAGCGGGGTTCCGTCGACAATAACATAATCATACTTATGCTGAACATATTCAAGCAATTCACGCATTTTCTCAGAAGCAAGAAGCTCTGACGGGTTTGGAGGCAAAACGCCTGATGTAAGAACAGCAAAATTGCCATTCTTGGTTTCATGCACACACTTATCAAATGTGCTTTCACCACTCAGTATTGTTGAAAGTCCAACATTATTTTTTAACTTGAAGTTTCTGTGCTGAACAGGTCTTCTCATATCAGCGTCAATAAGAAGAACCTTATTTTCTGTTTCAGCCATTGAAGCTGCAAGGTTTGCAACTGTTACAGACTTACCCTCACTTGGATTAGGGCTAGAAACGACAACTATCTTATTTCGTGTTGTAGAAAGTGTAAACATAAGGTTTGTACGCATTGTTTTGTAGTTCTCTACAATATTAAACGGTATATCCTTATTATTGAACAGAAGCTGTTTTTTTCTGTCAGCAGAAGAACCTTCATCCTTTTTAGAAGTCTTTCCGCCAATATTCATTATCTCACCAACGATAGGCTTCTGATAAATGTCGCCAAGCTCATCAGAATTCTTTACAGTGTTGTCAAAGAAGTCAATAACAAGTATCACTAGAACAGCCACCATCAAGCCACCAACAAAGCCAAGGGCAACATTTTTAGTGGTGTTAGGAGAAACAGGTGTATTGTAAACTTCAGCATCACCTATCTTTTCAACTGAGCCTGCACCGATAACTCTTATAAGAAAGCTCGGAGCGACGTCAGCCATGATGTTACAAAGGTCAGAAGAAAGCTTTGCATTGGTTGTTGTGGCAGTTATCTGAAGTACCTCTGTCTGATTTACAGCGGTCATGCTATAAGCATTTCTCAGGCCGTCATTTGAAACCCTGCCGCTTGTTACAGTAAAATAAGGAGCAAGCTGTTCAGGAGTATACATTTCAAGAAGCTTATCGCTTACCTCGTTCATTACCGGGTCATCAGTAAGTATAACAATATAGGTCTGTACCAATGACTTTGAAGCGTTAATATCCTGTAAGTCAACATTAGTCTTATCTTGACCCGTTGACTGATTATCAGCACTTTTAACATACATTGAAACGTGTGACTGATACTGCTTACTCATAACAAATTTTGATACGAAAAGGGCCAGTATCGCACACACTATTGAAGCGGCAACGATATACCAAACCTTTCCGAGAAGTAGTACCAGAAGATCCTTGATAGTGTAATTTTTTTTCATTTGTATTATTCACCCTATTGTTGATATTTTCGTTATTTTTCCAAAAAATAAACCGTACAATAATAATTTTATCACATTCTATTCAAAAAGTCAACTTTAAACGATACGTTTTTTTGTATTTCAACAAAAAAATGGTTTTTTGTTATAACATACAATAAGATAAACAAAATCAGCCAAGTATTTGTTGGAAAATCATATAAGCTGACAGCTTAATTTAACAATTATGAATGGCTACTGTAAAAGCCGCCATTACAGTCGTTCCAAAACTATTTACCAGTCCCTGTATCATAAGTATGCCGAAATTCATGACAGATTGCTGAACTGAGGCAGCGGTCGACATTCGCACCACTTCACCAAAACTGCAATCCTTCCAAGATTTTTTCTTGAAGTATAGTCGCAAAAGAGGTTCTTTGGCAAGAGTGTAAAATCAAAGTCCCACACCTGACAGGATAATTATAACATAATCAGATGTCAACAACATTATTTTCATTGGAGTATGCAAAAGTTTCAAAATCTCATTGGAAAAGCACAATGTGATAGGCTCTGTCACCAAAGTAACAGAGCCTATGATCAGAAATGATATGTTCAGACAGCCTTTCAGGCGGCGTTCATTTCTTTCACCGAAACAATAAGAAACAAGCGAGCCACAGCCCATGCACAGACCTATTATGATCGAATAAAGAAAAGTAATGAGGTGTATGTGCCGCCCACAGCCGCAAGGGCGTTTTAGCCAAGAAATCTGCCAACAATAAATGTGTCGGCAATGTTATACACCTGTTGGAGCAGATTTCACAGTATCATCGGGCTTAAAAAAGCAAGAAGCAAGCTTGTGATACTGCCGTTTGTAAGATCTCTTTTCACTATCGTTCTATCTCGATACTCATACAGTTTGTACCACTAAGCTGACAACTAAGTTCATCAGGCTGATGCGTACCAACATAGAGGGTGAATTCCTTTGCAAACTGTTTTCTCTCGCCGATATCTGACACTGTTGTGAAAGCTTTGTCAGGTACTTCGATTTCAACATCAAGCTTTTCACCTTTTTTGGCAAAAATTCTCTTGAAGCCGCACAGCACAGGATAAGCCGGAGTATTATCACAATGTGATTTAATGTAAAGTTCGATAACATCACATGTATCGGCACCGTTATTTTCTACCTCTACATTGACTTTGCCATCGTCATAACTAAGCGATGTAACAACAACATCTCCATAAGTAAGACCATAGCCGAATGGATAAAGAATGTTATCTCTTGTGTACCTATATGTTCTATCAGACATAGCATAATCAGTAAAGCAAGGTAGCTTGTCGGCGCTATTATAGAATGTAACAGGCAGTTTTCCTGATGGCGACACTTTACCAAAGATAATATCCGCAATAGCCTTGCCGCCCTCTGAACCCGGATACCATGCGTGAATAAGAGCGTCACAATCATGCTCGATATTTATTGAGCTTCCTGCTGCACATACCAATATCATAGGCTTGCCGATCTTTGCGACACGCTTTATAAGCTCGCGCTGACTTTCAGGAAGTCTTAGATCGTTCTTGTCACCTGATGAAAACTCATTACCTGTGTCGCCCTCCTCGCCCTCAATAGTGGCGTCAAGACCAACGCAAAGTATCACAACATCAGAATTTGCCGCTGCCGCCTCAGCTTCAGCGTATCTATCTCCTGCCTGTGCAAGACCTGATACTCTGTCCTTATACAAGTGACAGCCTTCAGCATAAAGCACCCTGCCCTCAAATGCGTCCTCGATACCCTCAAGGAAAGTAACATACCTGTCGGCTGTGCCGTTATAATTGCCCTCTAAAGCCGCTCTGCTGTCCGCATTTGGACCTATTACAGCGATAGTTGATATTGATTTTTTGTCAAGCGGAAGAATACCCTTGTTTTTGAGCAACACCATAGACTTCACTGCACACTGGTAGGATACAGCTTTATGCTCAGGGCAAGAAACAACGCTGTATGGTATGTTGTCATATTCCGTTGACTTGTCAAACATGCCAAGTCTTATGCGAGTTCTCATAAGAGCAACACAGGAAGCCCGGATTTCATCTTCTGTCACAAGCTCCTTGTCAAGAGCAGAAAGCAGGTGTACATACGTACAACCGCAGTTCACATTACAACCTGCTTTAAGTGCCATTGCGGCCGACTCTACAGGAGAAGACGTCACCATATGGTGTTCGTGGAAATCCCTTATTGCCCAGCAATCAGAAACAAAATAGCCATCAAAATCCCATTTGTCGAGCTTGCCCATTAGAAACTCACTAGCACATGACGGCTCGCCATTCACACGGTTATACGCACCCATTACACCCTCGACCTTTGCTTTTTTCACAAGCTCCTCAAAGGCATAAAGATAGGTCTCTTCAAGGTCTTTCCAATTAACCTCTGCATTAAATTCATGGCGAACAGCCTCCGGTCCGCTATGTACTGCAAAATGCTTTGCACAAGCGGCAGTTTTCAGTACCTTGCCACTGCCCTGCAAGCCTTTTACATATGCCTTGCCGCACTTTGCGGTAAGATAAGGGTCTTCACCGTAAGTCTCATGACCTCTGCCCCAGCGTGGATCTCTGAAAATATTTATATTAGGTGCCCAAAGGGTAAGACCTTTGTATATATCCCTGTCATCACGCTTTGAATACTCATTATACTTGGCACGAGCTTCTGTGGAGGTTATATCTGCCACTTTGAACACAAGGTCGGTGTCAAACATAGCCGCAAGACCTATTGCCTGTGGAAACATGGTGGCAACACCGCTTCGTGCAAGCCCATGGATACCCTCATTCCACCAGTTATAGGCAGGAATGCCGAGCCGCTCAACAGCAGGAGCATCATATCTAAGCTGTGAAGCCGCCTCCTCCACGGTCATTTCATTTACAAGTGCTTCAGCTCTTTCCTGAGCTGAAAGGCTTTCATTGATATAATTTTTCATATATCCTCCTTGCACATTATATCAATTATATCATACATAAAGATTATACACCTTGGCATGATATCGTGTCAAGGCGTATAATTATAATAATTAATGTAGAAATTATATCTAAATGCTTTGAGATCAGCTTTGACACAAATCATAAAAGCACCAATACAGTAATGTTATAAGTCTTTTGTTTGAGAATGCCGAGGATCTTTTACATTTTCCAACAATATACAATCACATGAAATAGCGCATATACGCACTTATACATAACTATTTCAAATTAACGTAAAAATATTTGCTTTTTTCTGAAAAAAATACCAATAATAATATTGACAATCGAATTTTAATAGTGTATAATATTGTTATAAGAAAATATTACGAAAGGTGATAGGTGTTATGAAAAAGATATTTAAGTCAATTTCGGCTTCTGTTACTGCGTTCATCATTGCTTCAACAATGGTTGTAAGCGCATCAGCAGCTTCTTCTGCCGATGTTGTTTCTGCAGCTAAATCAGCAGGTGTTCCTTCTAACCATGTATCAGAGCTTAAGAACTACCTTGATTCTCACGCTTCAAAGTTCAGCTCTGCTGACTATGATTACATGGTAAAGGCTCTCTCTGATTGTGGTGCTACATATGTTCAGCCTGTTGCTGACAAGCTTTTTGGTGCAGGAACAGATCTTGCTTCACTAACAAACGATCAGCTTAGACAGGTGTTTAAGGAAATGGGCGAGGATAGCAGAAAGGCTATTGCTGATGCTTGCGTAGCTACAGGTAAACACTTTGGTGTCACTATCAAGGTAGACGAGCTTACAAGCAAGGATTGGAACGTTCAGGTTGTTGATTCAGATGGCAATACAAACATTGGAACAAACACAGGTAACGGTTCACTTAATACTGGTGCAAACAGCATGACAGCTGTTCAGGTTGCTGCGGTTCTTACACTTGCTCTTAGTGCATTTGGTATTACAGTAGCTGTTAAGAAGAACAAAGAGTGCTAAGATATGGTCAGGAAAGAGGTTAAAGCTTCCTCGTCTGACGCAAACAAACTGAAAAAAAATAAGAGGACGTCAGTGGCTGTAATGGTCTTGACGCCTCTTTTAGTTTTGGCTCTTTGTTTGTCTATCATGACGCTGGTAAGTTATAAAAAATTCATAGAGCTGCAAGGATATGCAGCAATAGCGTTCAATGAGAACGCTCATTTGAAAAACCCATCAGAGGATAATAAATACAGAAATGCAGACGCACTGCCTATGAAAGGATTAACAAAAGTCACAGTGCCAGATTCTGATAATAAGACGGAACAGCATGAGATAATCTATCCGTATTACGGCGACAAATATGCCGAGCTGACCGTAAAGAATGATAAGGCAGGCATTGACAAAGAGCCTGTTTACTGGGGAGACTCTGATGATCTCCTAGCAAAAGGGGTTGTGCAATCTAACTATTCTGCATATATAGGTGCTACAGGCAGAGTTGTCCTTGCGGCACATAACCACACTTATTTCAGATATTTACCTAATATTCTAGTGGGTGATCAAGTGATACTAAAAACAGATTATGGCAAATTTACTTATGAGGTCACAGAAACTAAGGTACTTCCAGACACAGATACCTCCCTTTTGTATTATGACGTGACCGCAGATCCACCTGTAGATGATCTGATACTCTACACTTGCTGGAACAATGGCTATATGGGTCTTTCAGATCAGAGGCTATATGTTATCTGCAAAGTCGTAAGCAAAGAATATAAGAATTAGGAGGGTAAAATCTGTGAAAAACAAAAAACTATACAACTACCTGCCTAATCTGATAATCTCACTGTTTTTGGCGTTTATATTCCTTGCGCTGTCACTTCTGTTTGCGGCAGACAATATTTTCTTTGAACCGACAACCTATACGAACAGTATGCACAAGATAAAAATCGAAGACACGGCTTTCGAGGAAATACAGACATATTGTGAACAACAATATGCCTACACTGGTGTTGAAGCTGATACCCTGAAGAAGTCGATTAACAAAACTGATGTATCAAACGCTATTTATAGCTATGTTGAAGATACTTTCAGTTATATTCTTGGCAAAAAGAGCGAACTTCCTGAGTTTAAGGCAGACTTTACGCTTCTTGAAAAGAATATCTCAGACGATTATACAAAATGGGCTAAAAAAGAAGGCGTTGAATATACTCAGGAACTTGAAGACATAAAGCAGAAGACAATAAAAAATGTGGAACAGGCAATTGAATCCGACCTTGACGTTATGCTTTTGAGCCATATAAATAAACCTAATGGCATTTCCACAAAGCTTAAAGATCTGCTTGTGCTTGCGAGAAAAATAAGGATAGCTCTTATTGCAACGGCTGTTATACTTATAGGCGTTATGGCAGCTGTAAACAGAAAGCATATATGCGGTTTGCTTTATTGGGTTGGCACTTCACTTTTCTGTTCATCAATGCTAATTCTTGTTCCGTGTGCTATTCTAAAGGGTACAAAATATTATGACGGGCTTGCGATACATAATGACACTGTGTATAATGCACTCACAAGATCCATGTATGGCTTAACTGACAGCCTTATTAAATTATCGACAGTTACTCTCATAGTGGCAGTTCTTTTTATGGCACTTTTTGCGTTGATAATCAATCTGACAAAGTTCAAAAAGAAAGAAAAATGCTAAATTTATCAGACCCCTGTTTTAAATAGGGGTCTGTTTTTTACAGAGGAGACAATTCCGTTTAATAGTCGTCAATTATTTAAAAATATGATTAAAACGTTGTAATAATATTACGATATATAATGGATTTGGAGTTGTCATAGCTGAACCATTTGATGTGTCTCACACAGAAAGTGATCTCAATAAGCTTGTGCAGCTCATCAAATCACTTTCAGGTGAAACAAAGGTTGTTATGGAATACACAGGTGCATATTATGAACCGATCGCCAATGCACTCCACAACCAGGGAATATTTGTATCCGTAGTCAATCCTTTGTTGATCGATGACTATGGCACAAATCGTGTTAGAAAGGTCAAGACCGATAAGAAAGATTCTCTAAAAATAGCCTCGTTTGCTATCGATAAATGGCTTGACCTTCGTGAGTACATACCTGCCAATGATATTCGCAAAACGCTTAAGATTCTTAACAGGCAGTATGTTCAATACAATAAAATTCTTGTTATGCAGAAAAACAATCTTATCAGCCTGCTTGATTCCTGCTTTCCAAATGCCAACACATTATTCACTTCACCTCGCAGAGAGTCTGACGGACACGAAAAATGGGTCGATTTCGTGCTGAAGTTTCCTCATATTCATTCTATTTCAAAGCTTTCCTTATCAGCTTTTAAGGTAAAGTATCAAAGCTGGTGCAGAAAGAACAATTACAACTATAGTGATAAAAAAGTTGCTAATATCCACTCATATTGCAAAACACAGATAAGCGTATTACCTATGACGGATTCCGTCATTAAGATTATTACAGAAGCGGCTGTGATGCTTAATTCCACTCTTGAAACGCTGTGCACAAGTTCCTGCGCATTTACAATGCTCGGGTCATGCAGGCTCTGAACTGATTTCTAAACAAATATTTTTTAATCAGACTGCTTCAAAAAAAGATTTTGATGCGGTCTTTTAGCCATGCACTTTTTTATCTTTGTGAATTGTTTGTAAATTCACTTGATTGGGGCTTGACTTTTATTTGCAGGTCTTTATCACTTTGAATTATACAAGCATTGTCATTTTAGATAAAGCTTGTATTGGATGCGTGGTTTTAAATTAATAAATATTTTTATCAAGATATTACCCTTTACAAATTCCCCACCAAAATAGGATCCAGCAAGACATACTCAAACACACCTATCCCCAGCAGAGCCAGCAATATCGGCAAAATAAGCACCGCCGTCGCCGCAAGGAATGTCGAGATAACACTCTTGAGCTTTGCCGACAGAAAATAGATGATGAGCATTGCGCAGAGCAAAGCGAGATACCGCCCAAGGCTTATGAGAATGAGATATTCTTTGATAGAAATATCAAAAGTTGAAAGTGATTCTATCGAGCAAGCTGGGGCGTTTATCCCTCTTGTGCCGTATGCGCTGATAACGTTGTAAAAGTAGGGCGTATAGGTCAGAGCGAAAATGATCGTCACAATGATAACGCCAATGCCGAACTTGCAAAGAAAGGTGTCCTCCCTGCCACGGGCAGAGGTTTTCAGCAGCACGTTCGCACCTGTCTGATACTCGGTGGCATAAACGTAGGTAAGGCAAAGTATCACCATTGCCATTGCGGTAAGACCAAGGGTCAAGTCCTTGTTGCCTGCACTTTCGTCGCCCGTCAAAAGCTTATAGCCGCTGTCGTAGACAAATTCACTGTTTTCTGTTGTGCTCAGATACTCAGCGTGAGCCTTGACCTGCTCGAATGCGTACTGCGGAGCAAGTATATCCTGATACTTCATCATTATGAAAACGCCGTCGCCCTCTGAGTTCGCCATTTCTTCTGACATTTTCATTTGTGCGTCGGCAAATTTCTGATCTTCCTCGTTTATCATTTTCTGTTTTTCGGAAGTGTATTCGCCCTCAAATTTAAGCATATACTGCTTGTAATAAACCTCGTCTGCTGACGAAAAGCTCTCGCTGATAGGAGAATATGAAACTGCGGTGATGACTGCAAATGCTATCAAAATCAGCAGAGCCTTTCCGCCGATAAAGACCTTGTAGCACTCTTGCAAAAAGAGGTTTGTCGTCCTGCCCTTGAAAATGCTGAACTTTGCAAGACTGAATTTTCTTGTGCGGCTTTTTATCACCCTTTGCTTTGAAAATATCAGTACAGAGAGTATGGAAATCACAATCAGCAATACCAACGCCGAGCTGACAAATACAGCCATATAGTTGACAGGTTTTCCGAAAAGGTTGAGATTGAGATAGTTTGCAAAAAGATCTTTTGTGTTGGCGTATGCAAGAATATTAATGTATTTCAGCGGACAAAGATAGCTCGTGCTCGGTATGGTATAGTACAGCACAGCTTCCGCCGCTATGGTTATCATCAGCGCGCCGTATACCTTTACAGCGGTGTTCGATACCACCGTCACAAGGTAGATGATCGCTGCAAATACGCAGTAAACTGCAAGTTTCGCCGCTAGGAAAAGTGCAAAGTATTGCAGTACGGATATTTTCAAATTACTGCCGTTAAATTCGTATACCGACTGTATCTGCCTTGACAGATTGCCGAAGCCGTATGTAAAATATGAAACTGCGAAGTTCACGGCGTAAAGCAAGATCTCAGCTGCCATCGCCGCCGCAAAACAGGTGAAAAGCTTTGCGATACCGAGCGGCATTCTGCCCTTGAAAGTCGTGCGCGCGAGGGTTATCTGGTCAAGCTCTTTTTCACGGGTGACAATCGTGACAACCACGGTCATTATCATCAGTATTGCAATAAGGTCTGTGGCGAGAAAACCCGTTGCCATTGAAACGCCCTTTGAGGGTGCGGCGGTGAGCTTAGAGCCTTTGAGGTGGGCGAAGTCCGCAGGCGTTCGTGCGATATTTTTGTAGCTGAAACTGTCAGGGTCAGCAAACAGCGAAATGCCCGTCATTTTCCGTGCGGTGCTGTCGATATTTTCAAGATAGCTGTCATAATTTTCGCAGGCTGATATCTCCTCAAAAAGGCGGTCGGTCAGCTCTATTTCGGGGTAGATATCGTTTGTAAATTCAAGATAGTCCTTGTTTTTATAGCTTTTCAAAAGTTCCTCAGCGTTGCAGTTTTCCTGCGAAATATCCTCTCCAAATGACAGCCTTTGTATCAACTCAAGCTCCGTTTTTTTCTGAGAAATTTGCTTAAAAGCGGCGTGTGTGTCAAGCCCCTCGAGGGTCTGATAGGCGGCTTTGTACTGTTCAGGGGTGTATTCAAGCGTCTGTTTTGTCTCGTTTATATACAGCAAAACGCCGTTGAGAATTAGCAGAACGGCGAAAATTGCAATAGTTGTGCGCTTGCAGAACGCTTTTATCAGTTCGTTTATGAAGATCATCGGCTCGCCCCCTGGTCGAAATAATAGAGGTAGAGGTCCTCGAGGTCGGGCTTACAGAGCTTGTAATCAAAGTCTTTCGGCGGCTGTTCGCTGATAACACGGACGTAGATATTTTTCTCGTCCTTTGAGATATTTCCCACCTTGTATTTTGCGGAAATATCATTCAGCATACTCTCGTCGGCGGTTATCTCGAACACTTTGCCGTCGATCTTTTCGCAGAGGATATGCGGTGCGCCGCTGTCGATTATCTCGCCCCTTTTCATCAGCAGGACTTCTTTTGCGATGAACTCGATGTCCGAAACGACGTGGGTGGCTATTATGACGATCTTATCGAAAGCTATTTGTGCCACCAGATTTCTTATACGGATACGCTCCTTCGGGTCAAGGCCTGCGGTAGGCTCGTCGAGGATAATGACTTTCGGTTCGCCGAGCATAGCCTGTGCGATGAGGGCACGCTGTTTCATACCGCCCGAAAAGCCGCCGAGGCGTTTGTTTCGGCTGTCCTGCAAGTTGACAAGGTTGATTAGCTTTTCTATCTGCGGCTTTGCGTCCGCTTTTTTCATACCTTTAAGTGCTGCCATATAGTAGAGGAAACGCTCTAGGGTAAAGTTTGGGTATATACCCTGCTGCTGGGGCATAAAGCCCAGTATTTTTCTGAAGTCGGCATCCATTTTGGTAATATCCTCGCCGTCAAATCTCACCAAACCCGATGTGGCTTTAAGATTATCGGTGATGATATTCATAAGCGTGGATTTTCCTGCGCCGTTTGGGCCAAGCAGACCGTACACCCCTGCGATGAACTCATAATTGAAGTTTTGAAGGGCAGTGAAGCTGCCGTATTGTTTGGTGAGGTTTGTTAGGGTGAGGTTCATTTTGAGTTCTCCAATTCCGAGACAGCTTTCTTCTCATATGCGGGCGTGCCGCCTGTTCTGATAATAACCTGATCGCCCTTTATGGCGGCAATGTCATATGTATCTGTGAGTTTTGAAGTGGTCTTGTCGCTTTCTTTGAAAAGATACTGACTGTTCTCGCTGTCTATGAGTGCATAGCCGTTTATTGTTGCAATATTTGTCACGTTTGTTCCGTCATCAATGCCCTCGATAGTCTGCTCTTTGCCACTTTTGTCAAGATAGCATGGCTTGTCGTCTTTCACATAGCAATAGCAGTTGTCAGATATTGCAGACGGCTCAGGCATGGCGTTTTTCTCCACCTTACCACTTGAAATATCATAGGAAAGATACTGGTAATCATACTCCGCCTTATCGTTATACTGCTCGATAGCTTCACTTTCAGACAGTCCGTTTTTATCTGCAAAGTCCTGCAAACGTTCCATAAACGGACGATTATCTGCCGCCTTTGATGTACGGAAAATGAGCTTATTATCCCACAAGCCATACACCCACGCACCGCAGCTATATCCCTTTGTGACTTCGCCTATATTATTGACTTTTCCGCTGTCAAGAGCCACCGAAACCAACTCCAGTGACGGCTCTAGTTCTTTAAAATCCTTGTCATAAGGCTGGTTAGTCATGACAAGATACGCTGAGCTGCCTACTATCGCCATTCTATCATAATCATTATAGCTAAGCCCGTCAATCTCAGCGACCTGCTTTTCATTAGCACCATTTATGTCAGAACAAAACATCATGGTATTTGTTGTATATGTTCCGTCATCTTTGGTTATTATATCGGAACTTCTCAGATAATAGAGCCTTTTATTGTAAATAAAAGGGTGATTGTCCTTGCCATATGCAGTGCAATCAGAACCCTCACGATGTTTGCAAGAAGGGTCGTCGCACACAGGGCTGTCCTCAAGGGTTGTCATATCCACAAAGTCAAGACGTGAATTTTCCTGCGTGGAAAAGCAAATGTTATTGTCATAGTCTGCACATTCATAAACAGAAACTATCCTCCACTTATCTGCCTGTGCGGCGTTGCTGTCCTTATTTTTATCGCTTTTACCGCAAGCGGTCAGGGTCATAGCTGCCGCTGACAATATGCTAATTATCTGTATTGTGTGTTTCATTGTACTCCTCCAGCTGTCTGTTTACCTCGTCAAGAATATCCTGCAAGCCTGCGGAATTCAGATCATCGTTCAATTTATCTAAATATTCTTTACCTGTTTTATATTCCTTAGAAGGAAAATCATAATCAATAGTCTTTAAAACCTTATCAACAGCTAAAATTTTATCAGAAACATTTGTAGTGTCAAAACAAAAGCCAACACTCTTTGATAATTTAAAATCTGTTATTGCCTCGTGGTACTTTTCATTTGAATTAGGGTCATTAACACCATAAAACGGATATCGTATCAATCTGTTTTCGACACCCATTGTATTATAATACCCATATGGTTTTATGCATCCATTTATAATGTCATAATCAGTACCAAAACACAAGAGATCATTCAACTCTTTATTTGTCATAACCTCGCAGATAGCGTCAAATGCAAGATACTTGTTGTCTGATAACGCACATATGCCCAAAGCTTTTGAAGAAGTATATATTTTATTAGAGTATTGCGGATATATAGTGTATGATTCAGTTGAGGCATAGCTCGTTTGCAAACCGTATTCTTGGCTCGTTTTAAATTTGTTGTTTGTATAGCCACCGCATAATGTAGAATTTATAGAGCCAAAATATGTATCTATATCATTTATATTATCATTGACAGGGTTGACTATAACGTCATTTGTGAAACCGTCGGATATGGTATTGAAAAGATTTTTTGCATAATCGGTTTCGTAAATATTCACGGCGTGACCATTATCATCGATGCAAATATTATCAGTTATAAAATCATAATTTGAGTATAATTGCATAAATCCGTACATTCCGATGGTAAATTTCCAACCTCTGGATTTGCACAGATCAATAACTTTCTGGAGTGATGTATCATATTTTCCTAAAAAATCATCAAGATCTATACTGTTTTTATCAACTAAATCAGCATTAAACTCATATCCAAGATCTTCTTTTAAGCAAGACAACGAACCGTCGATACCATAAATTTTGCCGTTTATCATTAAACTCTTCCAATAATTTGTTGACATTTCGGCATAAATTTTCTTACCGCACTCGGTGTTTTCAAGGTATGTATTTAATGGTTCGAGAAAATTATTGTTGACACAATTCTGATATGGATTATAGAATGTATCAAAGCCTTGATATTTAAGCCCTGTATCAATTATATCGAATTTCTCTCCATTATCAAACGCATCTGACAATAGTTGTGCATATGAGGTTATAAAGTTAGAGTTATCATCTACCATATCAACGTCATATGTAAGATTTTTGAAACACAATACATAATTTTTATTGTGTTCAGATAAATACGAATTTACTTCATCTTCATATCGAATATTTTGGTCACTTACCCAAACAAGCACAGACTTATCGGGATATTGTTCTTTGATTTTTTCGTATCTTTTCTCAAAACTATAAATCGGAGTATCGTCTGAATAATAGTATTCAACTTCATCATCAAGGGTATCATCTGTTTCATAAGAACTTGTATTGTCATTTGAACTGTAATCTGAGATCTTGCTTATTGAGGAAATATCAGAATTGCTTGCACAACCCGTTATCATTAAACAACTTAGAATTATCGTTAGTCCAGATCTATATTTTTTCAATATACAACACTCCTTCGTTCAATAATTCGGGCATAGCTTTCACTATGCCCAAATAAAAACAAATTAAGACGCATATGATCCTGTTTTATTTAATTTCTTTTAGAGTAACCAGTTGCTGTATGTGTTGATGTGACCGAGCTCCAACCATGTCCCCTTGTATTGGTCAAATAACACGTTACACCACTGGTCGCACTGCCACTACCATATCATAAAATTCAAAATTATCGATACTAATCTCTTCATTACTTCCACCAAGTCTTTTATTTGCTATAATATACAATTTATTTACACTCAAGTCAAGCAATTTGGCGTGACGTGTAAGTTTTTGTCGTGAAATACAAAAAGAGAACTGTCCACCATATAAAAACCGGCGTAACAGCTCTCTTTTTCGTTATAAATTTAACTTGTTTCTCTCAATTTGCTATGACTTAAATTTGCCAATACAAAGAGATTTTAACGTTTTACAGTAAAGTTGATTTTAACGTTATCAAACATGTGAACATTTTATCCGATTCGTAAAATTCACATCTTCCCTGATATTTTTCTGCAATCTCTCGTATTATTTTAATTCCCCACCCATGCTTATGGGCATTTAATTTTGTTGTTTTAAGGCTCGGATTTCTTTTTAAAACAGACTCATTTATTGCATTTCTGACTACTATTCTATATATGTCCATTGTTTTACTGATGTCAAGGTTAATGAACCTTTCTGACTTGTCAGTTATTTTTTCACTAGCCGTTATAGCATTGTCAAGCGTATTGCTTAAAATATGAAGCATATCAATATCATCTATACCATCAAGGCTCTTAATGCAACTGCAATTTGTTCTGATTCCTTCTGTCGCTGCGACTGCAAACTTAGAATTTATAATAGCATTTACAATATAATTGTCTGTATTTACAAAGCTTTCACTGATTGATATAACGTTAACATATTTCTCTATGTACTTCATTGATTCATCTGCGTGTCCTTGAACTATCATTGTATATACAGCGGACAATTGATCTTTCAAATCATGTCTAATCTTTCTTATCGAATCATATTGCTGACTTGCATTCTCTATATATTGGTGACTGTATTGCTCTTGGATCTTTAAAAGTTCCAGTTCTTTTTTCTGATTATTTTTCACAGAAATAGAATCAATCATATAAAAGATTATAATGTTAACTGCAACTATCGTTAAAATCAATAAGTTTATATAGAGTCTCTGCGTTGAATCAATAGCTATCAAATGAAGTAAGAACATCATAATAATGGATATTGCAAGTATTAATATAATAGCGATCCACTCAACTGCATTAAAGTTCTCAGAAGTCGTTGCCAATAATTTCAGCATCAACTTTACTGAAATAAAGAATAATGCCTGTGCAAAAATCAATACCGTAAAACGAGCAAATCCGGATTCCGTAACTATTTCTTTTATTGACATTGAATTTACTGATGAAACAAAATTAAGCGTAATTATAGATATTAAAGAAATCATAACAAGAGGAACAGTGGCTGCAAACAGTTTTTTTATTATACTGCCTTTTCTGTTCACTAGGGCATAGAGAAACAAAGCCATTAAGTAGCAGACAATTCCAAGAATGCCCTCAAAAATCGTTAAGTAATTCATTACGGTTATCAGTAATCCGAGCGTACAGAAACACAATGCAAAAGCAATAATGTTTTTCTTAGTGCTTTCTGTTTTCGGAGGCAAAAACTTATATATAAAATAAGTTTCCATAAAACCTTCATAGAAATTTATAATCACTTCAAAAGCAATCCATATTATACTCATTTATATCGTTTCCCTCAAATATTTTGAAAAATCGGTATCAACCATGTGTTTGCACTTTCTACTCATTGGAAGCCTAAAACCTTGCTTAAAAATAACTTCGTCATTTTTCATATCCAAATTAAAAACATGACTAAGATTAACAAGATACTTTTTATGAACTCTCGAAAAATCGTATTCCGCAAGCTCACTTTCAAGGTCACCGATAACTGCACGTACTTTAATATGAATCTGTGAACCATACTCATCCAAGATACAATATTTCACATGATGATTGTCACTTTCAATATACAAAATGTCTCTGTATTGAATGCAGATTCGCCCATGCTCTTCATCGCTCATAATTATTTTTTGGTGCTGCTTTAAATAAACAGAAAGCTTGTTTAAGACATTAACAACATCTTTATTTAATCTTGAAACGCTAGACTTTTGTATAAAGTAAAACGGTTGAAATTCCATGCTTCCGTACACCAGTTCGTTGTGATTTGTAACAAATATTATATAACAATCCCTTCTTTGTTTTCTTAATATTTCTGCAACATCAAAGCCTGTGAATTCAGGCATATCAATATCCAAAAAAATCACATCAAAAAATAAACATTTGTGCTGATTCAATAAACGTTGACCATTATTGAAACATTGAACATTTATATCTTTAAAATAATCTCTTGCACTTTCAGAAATTATTTTTTTTAATGTTTCTAAAAAGCTCTCATTATCATCACAAACTGCGATTTTAAGCATATCCTTCACCACCTTTGTATGACATTATATCAAACATTTTTCACTAAATCAATACACCTTTTATTAATTATGTTATAAAATCACTTACATCCGTATATAAACGCTTGGCTTTGCAATAATTGTCACCAAACAATCCGCCATTCAAACATCTATATATTCCGGAATTAATATGATTACTCATAGTTCTGAGCCTGCTCGTCCTTGATACCCAGTGACAGTTTTTTCTGCCTAATCATTCTTCGCAGTCTGCAGTCTGCTGTTTGTTTAAAGGACTTGTATTTCTGTGCATAATCATCTTCAATGCATCTGCTGAGATTTACAAACAGGCTTAATATCGTATTCACAAGCAGGTCATTCTCAAACTTCGATATGTCGTCCAGAATAGCCTGTGCATACTCGTTGCCATCGTTTGCGGACTTTGTAAACCATTCGATAGCTTGTTCCTTATCCTTTGTAAGTCCCGCTGCACCGAAAAGATAGATTCTGCCAAGCTGATAACTTGCCCAATGATTTTTGTCAGCACAATTTTCAAAATAATTGACAGCTTTTTGTATATCATACTTTTCTTCCTGCAAATACAGCTTTGCAAGTGCATACTGCGTATACTCGCTATCTTCTGCCAAGAGCAAATACTTTTCTGCTTTGTCCAGATTTTGAGGCATTATCTCGCCCTGCAAATAAATTTTTCCTAGCCTGTAACAAGCAATGACATCTCCGCTGTCCGCACACTCAGTAAGCAAGGCTATTCCCTTTTCAATGTCCTGTTCCAAATGCTCTCCTGAAATATATTCAAGGGCAAGGAATCTTTTTGCATTGCTGTTTTTAAGTTTGACAGCTTTCTCAAGCAATTTTACTGCACTATCTGTATCTTGCGGAATGTGTTCACCTGTCAAAAGTGCTTTGCCATACTCACTTTTGGTTTTGTCGATATCACTTGACACATTTTATACGAACAAGAATTAAATAGCAAGTGAGTTCATTGAAAAGGCTATAATGTTTTATATCGGCTATCTGAGTCAGCAAGATAATCTCAATTATATCTCTCCGATGATTACCGAAACAGTGAAAGCGCAGATCAATGGTACAGAACGGCGCTTGGCACGTCTGCTCTTCAAGGTTGCTGTTGAGCTTGGCAAGCTGACGCACCTGCTTGCGGTGGTGAATGATGATGACGATGAAACGCGTCGTCAGCTTCTTGTCATGTGCATCAACGAGGTGCGTAAAATCAACGGTACCATTGACTGCGAGGATGCTGTCAGGTATCAAAAGGAGTAAAACAAAAGCCGTGATCAGAGTGTGTCTGATTACGGCTTTTACATAATTCTCGGATTTGATTTTTTACTTCTTAATCATATACTTATCTAAATCTGATGTTTCACCTCTGAAAATAAACCATTCAGGAAATTCATTCAATTTGAATCGTATAAATTCATCAACAGTGCGATAAATCTCATCCTTTTCAGGATCGTAATATGAACTTCTGTTGGCGTAAATCGTAATGCCTGTAAAATCTTTCTCTGACTCCATCGGACATTTACACGGAGCATCGTTGTTGGTTATGATGATATGCTCTTCGGGTTCATCTTCTGATGGTGACAAATAAAATTCTCCACAGGCAGATAAATTATTCTCCACTGAAAACTGAATTTCATTATTCATATAATCCGCCAGAACTTCTCTGTTTATCCGATAGATAGGACCTCTAAGAAAATCCTTTATTTTAGAAAATAAACCCATAACAATCTCCTTAATCCAAACGTTTCTCTTCAATTTCCTGGTTGGCAATGATCAACTTAATAAACTCCACGAGATTGTCAGCGACGAAATAAACTTCATTATCCATCTCGTTGTCTATTCTGACAATGCGAGGTTCGCCGTTTTCGTCAGCAGATCTGAAATCCATGTAATACATATCATGACCTGCTGACTGTGTTTCACCGAAAGGAATACCAATGTCAGGATACTCCCATTCTTCCTTCCAGTTTTCAAATCTCTCTTCCAGACTGTTGAATGTGTCAGCAGTGGGACCGATTCCGTAGATCGTTGTCAGCCAGCTCTCATCTAATTCATCAGAAATCATACCACCGTTTTAAACCTTCAGCAGTTCAATGTATGATGCAGGCATTTTATATCCTAAAGTCTGTTCGGCTCTTGCAATCATCTCGTCTGTAATCTCACCGAATACATAACTTTTTCCGTACTCGCTGTCATGGTCAAACAGCTTAGTCAGATCAATATCACCAAATAAACTCATGAAATATTCCTCCTTGGATTCTTGATATATTATAACAATGCAAACCAATCCTGTATAAACAACTTCTGTTGTTCGGTTGTTGGAAAATCATCTGTATCGCATGTTTCTGCTTCATCTTCATATAAAACCGTGATGACTTCTTAGTTTTCAGTTAAATTCAGTAATGCGACCTCATATTTCTCCATACATGTACCCTCGATGTGTATTTTATCATTACTTTCTAAATTATACCACATCCGCGAAGAAATATCAATCCCCACCGAAAGGAATAACACCATGCCCAAGATAATCATAACTAGAAGATACCTGAAAAAAGGTACAGTAAAAAAATCGCAGAACTATGTGAAGTACATTGCAACCCGTGAAGACTCTGTGCCTGTAAAAGAAACAGTGGAAATGAACCTCAGAAAATGAAAAAAAGCCTATTTCATCGGTTTTCAACTTTGTGAAAAACCAACAAAATAGGCTTGCAAATTTTGTGAAATAGTTTTATGCGAAAATCAGTAACGATCCCCTTGAAAATGCCGACACATTTCCAAAACCCCTGATTAGTATCAAGTGTCGTGGGTTAAAATCCCTTTTTGACTAAAAAACATCTACAGTTTCACACTAAAAAATTTTCGTCCCTAAAACGTCAAAAAAAAAAGCCCGTAAATACGAGCTTTTCTTGGGATGCATCATTTCATTGCACTAATCTGGCAGGGGCAGAAGGATTCGAACCCTCGACACGCGGTTTTGGAGATATTTACCAATTCTGCATTTTAATCGCACTTGACAAATCGTCAAAATATGTTATGATATAGTAAAAAATACAAGGAGGAAGAATTATGAGACTTATTGAAAACAAAAAGGAAGCAACTACACTTGCAGGTGGCTGCAACGAACTGATCAAGCCCGAAAAGCTGACTAAAATGCTCAAACATGATGAGGCTATCAAGTATTGCCATGATTTCTTTGAGTATACCCCTACAAGGTTTGGCTTCAACGGCAGCAAGATCTACAAGATCGATGAGGGAAAAGCTACTGCCGAGTTTGACGATCTTGAGGACCTTGAAGAAACATTCATCCGAAAGAACAGAGAAATGGACACAGAGCTTCATGAAGCACAGATTGAGGAACGAACAGAAGCTATCATGAGAGTAGCTGCTGAAGCTGACCTTGATGAGCTTAAAAGATACAAGATGTTCATAGACTATGAGATTGAAAAGAGAAAGGGTAACAATCCTCCTAATCCTTTTACAATGGAAAATCTCTGGTACAGATAGAAAACAAAAAGCTGATGAGACAATACTCATTGGCTTTTTCTTTTTCGGAAAGCTAAGCTATGAAAATTGCTGCTGAGAATATCGGCAGCTTTTTTGATAGCTTGACTATCAGGCATAGACAGGGTAGCTCCCTGAGCGGCAGGACGGTGTTCTCCCCTGCTGCTTTTTCTATGTCATCATTGGGGAACACAAAATGATATCAAGAAAGGATGTTCATAATGGAGAACACAATAATTATTTCGATCATAACTGAAAAAGGCGGCACAGGAAAAACAACTACAACATTCAACCTAGGTTGCGCATTAGGAAAGCTCGGCAAAAAAGTGCTACTTATCGACCTTGACAAGCAGGGCAACCTCACTTCGTATTGCTCAGAATCCGCAATAAGAAAGACCATAGCAGATCTTATCTACAGTTCAGCGTCTGGTGATACTTCTATAGACTATGCAGAGTATATCAAGAAGTCTGAGAAAAATCCAAACGTTGACTATATATCCGCAGGACGTATGCTCGGTTCGGCTAACAGCGTGATCGCCTCATCCTCCAACTGCAACTATATACTCAAGCTCATGCTCCGTGATAAGGCTTTGACGGATACCTATGACTACATACTCATAGACAATCGTCCTGACCTTGATCTTCTTGCGCAGAATGCTCTTAACGCTTCAGAATTCGTTATTATACCAATAGACGCTGGTATATTCGCCTTTGACGCCATTGACCTCATTACAGAAAAGGTCAATGCTATAAGGGCAACAACGAATCCACGTCTTAAAATACTTGGTATTCTTGAGAATAGAAGCAATATAACCACAACGTCTAAAGAAATAGACATTGCCTGCCGAAAGATATATGGAGATACAGTTTTTGATACTGTTATTCCAGCTCGTCCTGAGCAGGTCAACAAAACAGTGAAAAGCTATGCTGGATGTGTTAATCTGACAGGCAATACGCTTGCTGAAAAGTACACAGAGTTTGCAGAAGAAGTAATGGAAAGGGTGAATAGATAATGTGCAGCTTGCTTGAAAGACGCAGCCAACATCAGGAGAATATGCAATCTGAGGCTGAAAACATCAACCATGAGCTTGCCGCTGAGTATCTTAATCAGTGGCAAGGTACAGCTCAGAGGATCGTTGAGCTGGATATAAACAGTATCAAACCATACAGAACGCCTGAGGGTAAAGAACAGCCATACAAGATAAGGCAATCCAAGGTCGAGCGGCTGGCTATCTCTATAAGGGACCTGGGTGTCCTGCAGCCAGTTATAGTTCGCAGAAAAGAAAATGAATATGAGATACTTGCAGGTCATCATAGATACTATGCGGCTAGGCTGTGCGGTCTGACAACTATTCCATGCCAGATCAAGGACAACATAGACGACTTCACGGCATACATGATTGTAGCAGAGTCCAATACGAGAACAGATGACGTTCTCCCCTCAGAAAATGCCGAGATCTTCAAAACGTACATGGATAAGCGTGGTATGGATAATGAAACCGCTACACTGAATGAGATATCTGAGAAATTCGGCGTTTCAAACACGACAGTATACAGATATGTACATCTGCTGAAGCTATCCGCAAGGCTCATTCCAATGGTTGATAATAAGGTTATTCCTTTCGGACGATATGAAATGCTTTTAGCACATCTTTCCGAAGAACAACAGAATATCATAGCAGATTACATTGAAATGTATGACCTCAGAACTTTCCCAGGCAAATACATCAATGCAGTCTGTGCGTACTGTGACGAAAACGGAAACGAAGAACTGACCGTTGACAAGGTATACGATATCTGTCATCAGCCTAAAGCTAAAAAAACTGAGCAGGTATCAACAAGTATATACACGAAGATATCAACCATGTTTCCGTCCCTTGAAAGTTCTTCACAGGACGATATGGATGATCTTATAGTCAAGCTGCTTGCAGAACATTTTGCAGCAGAAAATACTTTGGACACTTGAGTTTCAGGTGTCCTTTTTTTGTTGACAAATGTTGTTTTAAATGATAAAATGGGAGAATGAGGAATGATTGGTTGTATTATATTCATAATAATATTCTTAGTTGGAATTTTATACACAGTGAAAAATAAGAACAAAAAGAATGAGTTAATGGTATCGTTATATGATATACTCTGCTTATTGACGGTGTATATAATGTCAACAGAATCGACACGTTTACTTTTTCCACGATTGATAGTTATTTGGCTAATGGCAATATATATTATAATTCGTGAAAAATATTACAGTCCATTGTCGCAAAAATGGAAAGTAATTTTTGTATGTGCAACAATCATTCTTCTAATAATTCTATGTTGGAAGTGGACACGTGAGTTTATTTAAATTCTTGTTTAATTGCAGGCTAAAGTTTCGACGTTTTTTATACCAAAACAGATACTTGATTGAACGAATGTATAGCACAGCATGGTTTTTGATGTTTTTTAACATTATATTAACTTTAATTATTCGGAATGGATTTTCTGAAGCAATGCTAGTAATAATATCAATATGTTTTTTTCTGATTGATTTTATAAGGTCACTAAATAAAATGACGACATCATTACGTTCATTTTTATTAGATAGTGTCTTTTTAGAGCTTATATCGGTAGCCGTACTTTTTGATGTCTTTAACAAAATTGCACATTTAGGAAATAATTCATATGATTTCATCATACAATATGTATTGATAGTATTAGCAATAACCATTTCATGGTCAATTGTCAGTTGCATGGCTAACAACAAAGTTGCTACATTAGCAAATATTATATTATCTACTGCGATTGGATTGATGATATACATTAAGGACGCTATTTTTGATGTTCTACCTGATAGCCTGTTTCAAAAATATGATTCTTCCGATTTTTTGATATCGATTGGCTACACACCAAAAGGAATAGTGCAGGCAGCATTAAATTACGCATTCTTACCATTCCTAATAAGCAATATAATTGCCGCTCTTATTTGTGAAATAAAAGGATATTGGATTGATAAATACAATGACGGCAAAGATATTACGATGGAGATGATAAAAAGCAATATAAATGAGGAAAAAGAACATAGTACGAATGTATCTGTAGAAAATTCAGAGAAATTGGAACAAAATCAAGCTAATATTGAAATGCAGGTTAAAATAATCGACAATCTTTTAGCAAAAGGTTTTAAGCTATCAGAAGCTTTAGAGCTTGCAGAACTTAACGAGGAAGCATATAACAAGTTCAAAGCTGCAAAGTAATTTTGTCCGTGGACAAAAATCGAATACAAACGTAAGGACACTTGAAATCTCAGGTGTCCTTTTTTTACAAAAAGGAGTGATTGGACAATGGAAAGAATATTTTACATTTCACTGGGTGCAGCTCTTTGTATAACAGGAATTTGGGGAATAATCAGAGAATTTATTCCTGAGAAATACAGACTTTTCAAGAAAGGCAGGAAAAAATAATGATATTCTATGATGAAGAACACGAGGAACTATTTAATAAATTGTGCAAGAAAATGCCCTATCTTGACGGCTATCACTTGTCGCTTGCTTATCTCCTCACGATGGATAACGTGCTTCGCAACCATATTGGCGCACTATATGACGTTAGAAAAGACGTGATTATTTTTGAGGGCTTGAGCAAGCCTTTTCAGACTCATACGAGCTTGAAAACAACACGTCTTGCCTTTAACCTGTGGAACGGCACGGTTTATGACTCAGATCCACCCGAAACGTATATCGACAAGAATGGAGAAAAAGCATATATTCCGAGCAAGTATTATGCGCCCGATACTATTTTCAACTGCACCTATGCACCATACTACTTCGAAGCAATCAAAATCAGGTTCGAGATTTTCATGTGAATAATGAAATGGAGGTAATGGTATGAAAGTAAAGCACTATCACAGAGAATATGACAGCTACAAGACCGAACGTCAGTGGGCGCTTGAGGGCTTTCTTGTAGCAGAAAATGTAGAGGGCATAGAGCTTTTGCCAAGCAAACAAAGCAAACAGCCATGCAAGTATTATAAACCTGATGAAGTCAGACCTGCAACAGAGAGTGAGTTGCAGGCTTTTTTTCAGCCCGAAAAAGAAAGACGCAGAGAACAGGCAAGGGCATATCGTAAGGCTAGGCTAGAACGTGAGCAGGAAGAACGTGAAAGAGAACTTGAAGAGGCTAAGTGGTGTGCTGTTGAGCCTTACAAGAAAAAAATTGAAGAATTGAGCATGATCATAAGATTACTTGACGAAGATCCATCCGAGATCATTGTTATGAACTATGAAGCAACAGGATATAAAACTGGAGATGAATTATTGCAACTATCCGTCATCAACTTCAAAGGGGATATTCTTTTTAACAGCTATTTTAAACCAAAAAAACACAAAGAGTGGACAGAAACTGAAAAGGAAAACGGAATAACGCCAGAAATGGTTGCTAATGCGCCACAAACGTCGGATATGGCTAACCAGATTGTTACGATATTTAATAAAGCAAATTTAGTTTTGCATAATAATCAAAACTACTTTGATTACCTTTTCTATGATAACAACATCATTTTTCAACAAAAATACCGAGAAAAAATAAATGTCAATAAAATTTTAAGTAAATGTGATAACTTTGAACTTCCAAAGGATAGTCTTGAAAAATGTCAAGCTATTTTGAAAATCTACAAAGAGAAATTGCATTGGGTAGAGGAGGATAAATAATTATGGAAAACAAATATATAGTTTTGGACACTGAAACAACAGGTTTGAACGCAGCAGAGGACGAGCTTCTTCAGGTGTCAATCATTGATAATGAGGGCGCAGTTCTTTTTGACAGCTACATAAAACCCACACAGCATACTGAGTGGGCAGAAGCGGAACGTATTCATCATATCACGCCTGAAATGGTAGCTGACGCACCGACTATAGCGGAGGTCATGCCAGAGATAAATGATATCTTAAACAGATATGATAAAATCGTTGGGTACAACCTCAAGTTTGATAAAGCTTTTCTTGAAAATAACGGAGCAGAGTTTTTAAGCACAGAATATGCTGACGTTATGAAAATGTTTGCGCCAATTTATGGAGAATGGAATGACCAAAGAGGAAGCTACAAATGGCAGAAACTCACTATAGCCGCAGACTATTACGGCTATGATTGGTCTAGTCACGAGAACGCTCATAATAGTTTAGGCGATTGTTTTGCCACGCTCCACGTTTACAAAGAAATCAACGAAGTGATAAAAAATCAAAAGAGTGAATATATGCTTTTAGGTCGCTTGCAAATGGATTGTAACTACTATCTTGGTGCTGGCAACAGAAATTCCAAACATCTTTGGGCAGGAACACCTAAAGAACAAATAGAAAAAATGAAAGAGTTGTATTCAAAGCTTGTTGTTAAGCCTGAATGGCTTTCCGAAAAAAACATTTCAGACTATGAAAAAGCAATGCTGCCGCAAGAAAAAGTTGAAAACGAAAAAGAACAGAGTCTTAAATCATTTGCAAGAGCTGACGAAACCAAACAGCGTATCTCAGACATAGCGGATAATTGCCGCAACGCTTGTGAGCTGTGCGGTGAGCAAACACAAAATGATATTTTTCTTTCGGAAAAGCAAGCTTTACAGGCTGTAAAAATGGGCATACCTGTGGGCTATGTGACAAAAGATGTAGGATATCATGGATCATCAGCAGGACTACACACATTCTATATGCTTTCCGAGCAAAACTACTCAACGCTGAAGAATGACAATAGCATGGACAAGGGTCCTGTTTTTCACTACACAATGACTGAAGAACAGAAGAAGGAAATGCTTGATATAATCAATGCTGCTATTAAAGATCCAGAGTATGCTAAACGTCTTGAGCTGCCGAAAAAAACAACTCCGACGAGGAAAAAGAGTATGGGAAGATAGTAGTAGCTATAAATGAAAAAAAAGCAGACACAAGGAGAAATCAAACAAACATTCTATATCACACTACCCTACCACACGTGGTAGGGTGTAAGGAGGTCCAAAGTTGAATAATGCAATATATGAAGTCATAAACAACGGTGAGAACAGTTATTACTATACTCACCACGGTGGCAATTGCGTAACAGGTCCACTAAGACTTGATCAGGCGATCGAATATGCACAGCATAATGATATCGCTCTTAATAAGGCGTTTGAAGCGATAACCTATTCAAATGAGTTTATGACAGCAAAAAAAAGCGAGAATGTATTTGAGAAAATAAATGCTGATGAATTACCGCTTTACAAAAGAGTTTTTGACCAAAGCAATGAGATCAGTACGTATGTCACATTGGATCTCGATAAGAATATCTACAGATATTCTGAAAACGTAAACAGATACGGAAGTTTTGCCAAGGACTACAAGCTGGATCTCAGTAAAGTAATTGAAGTTGCCAAACAGACCGTTGAGGAATGTAACGTTGCTTATAAGAATAAACCGTATGAGTTTACTGAGCTTATCAAAAGAACAGATAAAAAGCTTGACGCACTCAATAAACAGCGTGACGATATTTTGAGAGTCGTCGTCGTTGAGCCGAACAAGCCTGCATATGAAAAGCTTCTTGACTGCTCTGAAAGTAAGCTGAGAGCAATGCAAAAGGTGGTTGACGGCTATATAGAGCCGTTATACGATTATCTTGATGACAGCAAAGCGCTTGCATGGGGAAATGAAGAAGCTCGTGTATGTGAAATGCAGCCGAACAGAAAGTTTGACGGCAAGCAAGCGATATGCGGAACATTCTTTATAACTGGCGATAATGGTGAAGATAGCTTATCTTTGACAGAAAGCCAAGTCAAAAAGTATCTTGAGATGTTTAAAAAGCCAGACAGATTTACAGAGCGTGAGATCGGTGAGGCATTAAGATGTGAGGTGCATTTCATCTCATTCGAGGAGCTGACACCGATTCAGGCGCCAGAAAGAGCCGCCGCCAAGCCTAAGCCTAAAGGAAGCCCTAAAAGATGAAAATGCAATTTGATCCTTATTCGGAAAGATATTATCAATCCGAAAAAGAAAATATGCTGTACAGGATATCTGCTATGAAAACTGAGCCTGATGGACACACAACGGCGGTTATAGAAGATATAAAGAACAGAAGCTACATTGCTTATCATCTTAGGCTTAATGGTCATAAATTAAGCTGGGCATATAAGGGACAGTGTGAAAATAAAGATCAGGCACTTGAAACGCTTGTGCGGTCAGAAAGTAATGATAATATTATTAAGAAGAACAGAGGTCACAGTCAATCAAGAGGACGATAAAATTATCTTGACGAATCACAAGTAATATGTTAGAATGGAGAAGTTAAATGAAGAATTATCCAATATATGCGATCGCTTTTATCACTAATGTAGCAAATGCGGTGTATATAATAAATGATGACAAGGAGTGTACAACACTAATGGAATATTTTATGGAGAAAATCCTTCCAATACTGATTTCTGTTATCTTTACAGGCATTGTAACTTATGTACTTTCGGCAAGACAGTCAAGAAAATCGCAGATAGTAAAAAACACAGAAGAGATCAAGAAGCTTGCTCGTCAGCTGGGCGTTAATGATGAAAAGACATTTCACGCTGAATTTTCAGAACAGTACAATAAAATAATGGACAATATCGGCAAGACGCCAAATGACAAAGCCCTCACAGGACAGCACCAAGATATGCTCAACACGCTGCAAAAGGATTTTCAGGTAATAAACGGGCGCTATGAAAAAGAAGATGACTGCTATCGCAAATTTACTGCACAGCAGCTTGACCTCAAGGAAACACTCGACAACTTCTCACGGGATTATGCAAAGGTCATCGGGCTGAATGCAAAGCTTTTTAATGAAACTATCGCTTTGAAAAACGAAATTGACAAGTTGAAGGCGGCAAATAAGGAGCTTAGATCTGAATTATCAAAAGGTAAAGATATGGGACACGGAAATTCACTTCATATGTGAGTTTCATATTTTAATATTTTTCGGCTGATTTTGGTAAACATGACCAAAAAAGATTAGTTACCATTAGCATTTACACCGAAAAGAATATATGATATAATGATAGCAAGAAAAGCAAAAGGAGGACTCCACAATGAAAAGAACAGATATAACAAGAACGATAGTTTCCCTGCTGATAACAGCCGCAATGCTCGGCGTGACAGGCTGCGGAAATGTTAATACAGACACATCATCAGCCTCTCCAAAGGCAACCACAACGGCTTCAAGCACAGAAGCTTCGGCAACTACCACAACGGAAGCCACACTGACCTCTCAGAGTGAGGAAACAACGTCCCTTTCGGCTACCACAACGGGAACGTCTGCAAGCACAAAAAGCTCAAGCAGTTCTAAATCATCGACTACTCCAAAGAACACCGCAAAGACGAACAGCTCTAAGGCTAGTAATGGCGGTACAGTGAATAATAATCAGAGCTACAGCCTCAGCACCGCAAACAACGGCTCAGGCAACAATAGCTACAGCAATGACAATAACAATAACAACAGCTATCAGCCACAGCAGACGGAACGTCAGACAGAAAGACAGACAGAGCGTCAGACAATGACTAAAAGGCAGACCACAACAACGGCAAAGAAAACGAAGCCAAAGCCGACTACAACTACAACGGCTAAACCAAAGTTTAAGCTTACTCAGAATGATATAGACAGGCTGAAGAGAGAATTGCAGGCATATAGTAATGACATTGCACGTCCTCGATTTCAGAATAATTATTCCGAATTTGGCTATTCTTCTGTAGATGAATTACTTGCTGATGTTGGTTGGATGAACCTTGATAATTCTTCTTGGGGTACGCCTGATACTGTTTCACCTGATACTTATTCCTCATATGATGAACTTTACCGCAAGGTCAAAGGTCACGTTGATGATTTATACACTGTAATACCGAAAGACGCACAGATAGTTATATATACTGAATGGCACGGTGACGGTTCGGCAATCAATTCAGACGGCAAGCCAGCGTGGGAGATATACCTCATATACTAATTAAAAAGAAATAATGAAAATTGAATACGAACTTTAAAGCAATTCGAGAATTTCGAGTTGCTTTTTTTTATTGCAAAAATTCAAGCCACACGGCTTTTCAGATAGATAAAAAATTCTAGGAGGTAAGGACAAATGAAAAGAAAAACGCTTTTCAAAAGGCTGAGCAGTGCTGCAATGGCTCTCCTGCTCAGCTTGTCGGCATTAACGCAGGGCATAACAGCTTCAGCGTTTTCAAGCACTAACAAAGCCACACAGGAGTGGCTCAATGAATGGAGCTATGATTTCAGAGGCTCAGGACTTCCAAACGGCTATGACATTGAAACGGGCAAGTCCAATGACACACACTTCACAGGCTACTGGGCAAGCTCAGTGCCGTATTTCTCAACATCTGACGGCAGCTATGCTTATTGTATCAACTTTGATAAGTTGCACACAAACGGAACAACCTCTAAACAGCAAACACTAGCTGACTATGTAAAGGGTGCTCACGTTCCTGACAGTATGCAAAGACAGATCAAGGAGTTTTGCATTTACAGCTACAAGGGAAAAACTCAGTACGGCTACTCAAAAGATACCGAGATATGTGCCTCAAGCATAATGGCTCAGGCTGTTTCGGCAAGATACTATGACGGCAGTTCAGCAAGCCTTTCAAGCAACGAAACAAAGCTGCTCAATGCCTACAGCTACAACGGCAGCAATGCAAGTGCTCATCATAAAGACCTTGTTGACTGCTATAAAAAAATGAAAGCTGAAATGGTTTCGCATTATGATATTCCAAGCGGCACATCTGTAAACAGTAATAGAACACCAACCTACAAAGCAAAATATGATGTCAAGACAGGCAAGTGGACAGCCACAGTTAAGCTTGACAGCACACTTTCACAATTCAGCGTTTCAAAGCCGAACTCAGTGACTGTTACACGCTCAGGCTCAAATATGACTATCACAGCAGACAATGAGAAAGACCTGAAAAATGTTGTTTTCACGCTCACAAAGACAAAGGGCAAGTATGTTGAACACATAGACGAGTGTTCACCTCTTATCCTTTCGGGTGGCTCAGACGTTCAGGAAATGGTGGTTTCCTGCTATGATGACAAAGACCCTGTTAAGGCTTATCTGAAAATAACAACACCAATAGGCTCAGCTCACCTTGACAAGAGCTTCACAGACTATTTCGACAACAAGCAAACAGGCACAGCGGATATGTACAAAGCCGTTAAGTTCCAACTTGTCCGCAAAGTCGGTGACAGCTACAAGTTTGTAAAGGCAACTGGAAAGGACGGAAGCTACAGCTTCACTGACCTCGCTTCACAGGCTACAGACCTTACGCCAAACAATAAGGGTGATATTGATGTAACAGGTCTGCCAGAGGGCGATTATGAGTGGAGAGAAATATCCACGGCAGACGGATATATGATTTCATCAAAGAAAGCTATCACTGTTACCGCTGACAAGACGGCTAAAACGGAGTTCATCAACAAGGCTTCTGCTCCTGACAAGGGCAAGATAACAATTCACAAGCGTGACGCTGAAACAAGAGCTGACCTTGCAGGCGCAAAGTTTGAAGTGGCAGCAGCCGAGGATATCTACGTTGGCAATGGCTATTGTATCTATCCGAAAGGAACAGTTATCGACACCATTACCACAGGCGCAGACGGCATAGCTGAAACAACAAAGGCTATCTACAAGGGCTACAGCTACACTGTGACAGAAATTGAAGCACCAAAGGGCTATTCGATTTCTGACGAGCCTACACAGACTATCAAGCTTGTTGAACAGCAGGCGGAGTTCGTTGTAGATTTTGAAAACGAGCAAAACACTATTCCTTTTGAGATAACAAAGACTGACATTTCAACAGGTGAGCTTATCCCTGATTGCACCTTTGAAATTCTTAATGAAAATAAAGAACAGGTCATCACAGGAACAACGGACGAGAACGGCATTGCACATTTTCAACTCGCCATAGGCAAATATTTCTATCGTGAGATTTCAGCACCTGATATCTATGAAATTGACGATACTCCTTATCCGTTCGAAATAACAGAAAACGATGATATCGTCAAGGCTGAAATGACAAACAAGAAGAAAAGTGGCTCTATCAAGGTCACAAAGACAACAACAGGAAATCTCAATATCGAGGGCATTAAGTTCTTTGCAACAGGCATTTCAGACACTAACAAGGACTTGAAGTTTGAAGCGACAACAAATGAAAATGGCGTAGCAATGTTTGATAAGCTTGTTATCGGCAAGTATGTCATCACAGAGGACGGCTCTACAGTTCCTGCGGCTTACCTCACTGCTGATGAGCAGGAAGTAACAGTTGAATACAACGAAACAGCAGAGGTTTCTTTCGAAAACGAGGAAAAGACAGGCTCTATCAAGGTTCAGAAAAGGACTGAGGGTCAGAAGAATGTTGAGGGTATCACATTCTACCTCAAGGGTACATCAGACAGCGGACGTGAGATAAACATTCCTGCAACTACCAATAAGGACGGCATAGCAGTTTTTGAGAACGTACCGATAGGTACATACAGTATCATCGAGGACGAAAAAACAGTGCCATACGGCTATCTCGTTGCCGATGAAAAAGAGGTCACTGTTATCTACTCAGAAACTGTTGACGCAGAAATAATCAACAACGAGCAGACAGGTACTATCAAGGTACACAAGAGAACAGAGGGTGATCTGAATATTTCAGGTATAACCTTCTATCTGAAGGGAACATCAGACAGCGGACGTGAGATAAACATTCCTGCAACTACCGATAAAGACGGCGTAGCTGTCTTTGAAAACGTACCGGTAGGTACATACATGGTTATCGAAGACGAAAAAACAGTTCCATACGGCTATTTGGTCGCTGCTGAAAAAGAGGTCACAGTAACATATGCAGAAACTGTTGATACTGATATACTCAACGAGGAGCAGACAGGAACAATACAGATTCATAAGAAAACCGCCGATATGTCTAACGTTGAGGGTATCAGATTTATTCTTTCGGGCATTTCCGATACAGGTCGAGAGATAAACATTCCTGCGATCACCGACAAGGACGGACTTGCGAAGTTTGAGGGCGTTCCAGTTGGCACATACACTATCACAGAGGACGGCTCTACAGTGCCATACGGCTATTTGGTAGCAGACTCAAAACAGGTCACTGTAACATATGCTCAGACAGTGGACACAGATATGTTCAATGAAAAAGTTCCTGACACGCCGAACACAGGCGTAACGGACAATGACACAGACGGTATAACAGCACTGTGCAGCATTGCGATAATTCTCGCAGGGGCTGCATTTTTTATGTTCAGCAAAAAGAAGAAAGAAAGATAATTGATGCTGTCTGAAAAAGATAGCTAAAGGGGATCAATTTATCTATACATGAAGAAAGCCCCTGCAACAGGGCAGGGGCTGGGAGGTAGAGATATGAATAATGAGAAAATAAAAGGAATCGAAGATTTCTCAAAGGGAATGTGGTTAAATTATGATTGTAAGGTGGCAAAAGAAATACCAAACAGGCAGTTTCTAATGATAAAAACATCACACGCAAATAGTATTTTAAATGGTCTTAGCCTGTCGGGTATTCAATTTTCTGCTAAGTATGATGAAAGAAACCTTATGTTATATTATGCTCTTAATGATAAGATAAAGGTAAAAGAAATACTTAATAAAGCAAAAACTGATACTGCCAATTTTATCGAACAATTACTTTCTGACTATGATTGGGGTTCTAAGGAAAGCTATGCTTCCCTTTTGCCTGAAATAGCTGATATTATGAGTATTTCAACTTCTACATTAAAAAAACAGCCTCCTCTTGTACAATTACGGCTTGAAATGGCATATGCACATTTTTGGTTTTCTGATAAAAGAACTATTTATGACGTACTCAGCTCTATCTTGAAAAACTACTTATAAAGTACAAATGTTATAGACAAATTGGTCAAGAGGTATTTATGAAGCACAACTATGAATTTGTAAATTTCAAGCTATTAATGCTTTCGCTGTTTGTATTTGCAGGCATTATCACTGGTATCAGGGTAGCGTTTGAAACAAACTCGGAAATGCAAATTAAAATATTCATTTCTTGGTTCTTTGTTAAAGCACTGATAATACTTGCAAATGTAAATTACATAAAAAAATCCTTTCATAAACTTTCTGATCATGGCGATAGCTGTTTCAGCCAATTTGAGATGTTACGCAATACATATATAATAGGTTGTGCTGTTTCTGCTATAGTGTTATTACTCTTTTGCAAAATATAAGAAAACGAGGAGGTATAAAATATGATAAAACTAAGAATACAGGGTTTACCCGATGAGGTCGAGAAGTTTTCTGAACAGCTGAAAAAGGACGGCTATCGCTTTTTGATGGAGAGTGATGACTATCCTAACAGAAATTCGGTTTATGTTAGAAAATATGTGGAGATACGGCTAAAAGAACAGGAGTGAGAAAATGCAAAAAGAAATTGAAATAATTAAAGACGGTTTGTCATACAATGAGGAGCTTGAGTGCATTGCAAAACGTTTTGGTATGACGCAGGAGCAAGCACTTAAAACGATAGTTGAAGAAGTATACAACAGTGAGGCAAGTTCTTTGGGCTTTAGCTTAAAAGACGCCTTAGATTTAATACATAATTGTGATTGCAGATTTAGCGAGTGCGATCCTAGTCAAGATGTGCCATTTTAGTTGACGTGGAGGTTTTAAAATGCAAAAAGAAATTGAAATTATAAATGACGGCTTATCATACAAAGAGAAGCTTGAGTGCATTGCAAAACGTTTTGGTATGACGCAGGAGCAAGCACTTAAAAATATAATTCATGATATATATATTAGTGAAGTAACGCTTTCCGAATTTAAAGACGCCATTGTTTTAATTTGGGACAACAATCATGACGAATGCGTTGAGTTTGACATTGACGGAAATGTTATCGTTGATGACAGCTCTGAGAATGATCTATATGAGGGTGATACCGCTTTTTAAAGAGCTTGACAACAATGCAGTAAGTATTGTATAATTTAGTCAATATACTAAATATAAGGGGAATACTTACTATGAGCAGTTTATCACAAGGAATACATAACGCTGTATGTATAGGTGTTATTTTTACTGGCAAACATCAATCTTTTAATAGACCACTACCAAAAGTAACTATATTGTGGGAGATAACTGAAAACGAAAAAATAAAAACTTTTTCAAGAGATTATACCTATTCTTATTACGAGAAGGCAGAACTACGTCTGCACCTAGAGTCTTGGCGAGGCAGACCTTTTACAGCGACTGAATTATCCAAATTCAAACTTCGCAATATATTAGGCGTGCCATGCAAATTGGAAATAGCCAAGAACAATAAAAATTACAAACAAGTAGAAAATGTTTACCGTTTTCCAGCAAAGGAACAAGCTCCTAAACGCAAATCAGAGCTTATTTACTTTGATATATCAGATAAAACGACTTATTCAGAGATACCTAATATACCATATTATATAGTAGAAAAGATCAAAAACTCACCTGAGTATAAACAATCGTCACTTAAATTATAACATAACAAAGCATATCGGACACTCATCAGTAATGTTGAGTGTCTTTTTTTATACCCGAAAGGAGAAACACCATGAATACTGAAAAGCCAAAGAAAAGCAAATTCGATATTTTGGAAGAGATAATGATAAACTTTCAAAATGATTATGAAACAGACAATGCTCAGACACATTGGGTGAAAACCTACAAAGAGCGGAAAGAGAGATTAATTCAGCTTCAAGAGGAAGAATATGAACTGCAAGCGAATGTCATTGATGACGCACACGATTTGGGCTTTGTTGAGGGCGTAAGATATGCACTCAACATCATGGATATGACAGACACAGGAAAAAACAAGGAGCTTTTGGAACGGCTCTTAAATATTCTTGAAAAATAAAAAAAGGAGGAAAATCATGAGAGTAACAGTTGAGATCAATGATGAAATGGCAAAGGCGATAAAACTGTATATGACGAAAGCCGAAACAGAAGAAAGCCTCGAACAGCTTATCCAGCAGGGGGCTGAAAAGGCAGCCGACAAAGCCTTTGTTAAGTATGTGCCAAAGCCTATAAGAGATTACTATAAGCTTTTGGATCAGCTCAGGGAGGAAAGATCATGAAAAGAACAGTGATACTTGCAGCGGTAACTGCCCTGCTATTGTCAAGCTGTGGCAGCTCAGACTCATCTTCTTCAGAAAGTCCGAAAGATAGTTATGTCGGCAAATTTGCAAACGATATTTCTTCTTCGGCTGCTTCTGATGATAGTGAATTGTCATCTGCGGATACAAACAGTATTGAAGATGTCACAACAACTAAGCCAACAACAACTACAGAACAGCCTCAGGTCACGGCACCGCAAACTGAAACAAATGAAACTACTAAAAAGCCAAAGGTATATCACATTCCGTCTGCCAATACTACCCTGCCGCCTATTCCTATTTATTTCAAACTAGAGAGCAATGACAGCAACGGCTTATCAATGTCATATACAGTGGAAAACTGTAATTGCAATGCCCAATACGATATATTATCCGTTACGATCGATGATATGGATGTTACTTCGGTATGCAATAAAGACAGTTTTGAAGCCACAAGCGGAACAGATGTAAGCGGTGCAGTGTCCATAGGATATGGTAACGCAACGCCGAACAGCACCGTGACTTTCACAGGCACTTGGACAAATACCGATACTGGAACAACAGATTATTTTGATTTTCATTATAGTTTTCATATCTCAGAAATAATAAAGGAGTGAGAGCATGGCTATTGATTTAAAGGATCAAACCTTTGGTGTAGAGATCGAGTTTACAGGTATAACACGAGAAAGAGCTGCACAGGTTGTCGCTGAACATTTTGACACCTACTCGTCCGACCCAGATTACTCTTGCTATTACACACGAAAGATATCTGATGACACAGGTCGTGAATGGAAAGTAATGCGTGACGCCTCAATAGACCCAGTTAGGAAGAACAGATCTGAAACATATAACATGGATGAATACCGTTGTGAGCTTGTTACACCTATACTGAAGTCTGATAAGGATATGGACGATCTTCAGCAGATAGTTCGTGACCTAAGAAAAGCGGGAATGAGAGTAAACGAAAGCTGTGGCTTGCACGTGCATATAGGGGCAGAAAGGCAGGACGCCAAGTCACTCACTCGTCTGTCTAACATCATGTATCAGAAAGAAGATATCCTTTACCACGCTCTAAAGGTCCCAGCAAGCCGTGCAATGCAATGGTGCCGCAAATCTGATGAGGACTATATACGTCGGCTTAATGCCGCCAAACCGAAAACAAAAGAAGCACTAGCAGATATCTGGTACCGAAACACCGACGGATATGAACGCCGTAATGCCCACTATAACCGCTCTCGTTACAGAGCGCTCAATCTTCACGCATATTTCACAAAAGGAACAGTTGAGTTTCGCTGTTTCAACTCAACTACCAATGCAGGAAAAGTTCGCACTTATGTGAGGTTTGCACAGGCTGTCACCGCCCAGGCTCTTAATCAACGCAGTGCCGCTGTACATAAAACACAGTCAAGTAATGAATGCTACACTTTCCGCACATGGCTCATACGTATAGGGCTTAATGGTGACGAGTTTAAAGTGCCGAGAAAATATCTTCTTGAAAACCTTGAGGGCGCAAAAGATTGGAAAGATAAGGCGGCAGCTATGGAGCGACGGCGGATAAGAGAACAGCAGGCACAGCAAATCGCCCAACGTCTAAACGATATGAGAGCCGCCTCGCCTGAGCCTGAGACAATAACAATAAGCAGTATCATCCATTCTCCAGATCGTGAGGTCAGAAATGATAATTCTTTTACCCTAAGAGAAAGGATAGTTATGCTGCTTGAAAACGTCCGTGATGATGAAAGTGTTACTCCAGACGAGCGAAATAACATATTCTCTGTCCTTGGTATCAGTCACAATGGGCAGGAAAACTCTATTGAAGATCTGCTTTCCACACGGCAGACACAACAAGCAAGAGAAGCAGAAAACACTGTTTCACAGCCTGCAAGACGAAGAAACACTCCAAACAGAAGCAGATAAAATGTCCTACCACACGTGGTAGGGTCAAGGAGGGATAATATGATTACTGATGAAGAATATGACGAGCTGATGAAGCTTTTCTTTTCCCCTGATAATACACCAAAAGAACAGCCGAAAAAGAACGAGGAGTATAAGATATATGTAGCATACGGAAGCAATATCAATACTGAACAGATGATGTTTCGCTGTCCCGACGCTGAGATATATGCAACAGGCATGGTGCAGGACTATGAGCTGTCATTCAATAAGGTGGCAACGCTCCAAAAAAAGAAAGGTGAAGAAGCCCCTGCCCTGCTCTGGAAGCTTTATTCTTCGGATGAAAGATCACTTGATAAGTTTGAGGGCTATCCTCACAAATACAAGAAAATAGCTGTTGATGTGAAATGCCAGGACAAAATCGTTTCTGGCATGGCATATGTCATGGTCAATTCAAAGGACTACAACACGCCAACAGAGGAATATTATCAGCGAATAGAAAACGGATATATAGAAAATGGCTTACCATTGGAATATCTCGAACAGGCATATGAAAAAGCAGAGGAAATGGTCTGTGAGCGTATAGAACGTGACAACAGCAGTATCTCACTGTTTAATCGTGAATACCTTGACAGCATAAGCAACAATGATGATATAGCAGTAAATGCTTTCAGAATGGGTGCTATGTATCAGCAATATTTCAACGATAATGACCTTGAAGCGTTTGAAATATTGGATATGGTCAAGGAATACAAAACGGCTGACCGCTTTGAGCAGGCACTGAAAGAAATTGAGTTAAGAGAACAGATTGGCAACCTTTATTGTGCCTATGGAAGTAACATGGATCTCGAACAGATGAGATACAGATGTCCTAATTCAAAGGTAATATCAACAAGCTACATTGAGGACTACAGGCTCCAATTTAATCAGCACGCAACTATAGTTAAGGACAAAGGCACAAAGGTCCCCGTTGTTTTGTGGGAGATCGCTCCTCAGGATTGGAGAAACCTCGACAGATATGAGGGATATCCGTCATACTACCGAAAAGAGCTTGTTAATGTAAAGGTCGGCGGCGTAGAGCGAGCCTCATTGGTCTACATAATGAATAAGCCTGATTTCGCTATATCTCCACCAACGCAAGCATATCTCGATGGGATAAAACGAGGCTGTAAACAGCATGGAATCGATACAGGTTATCTTGATAACGCATATGCAGACTCAATACAAAAAGCCAGGCAGTTTCAGACAAGATGTAAACGACCTTCTAAAAGCAGGTGATGATAATGAGAATTGAGAACGCTCCGTATGTAAAAGCCGTTATGGGTGGCAATGAATATGCTATACAAAACAGTCCGAAGAATGTTGCAGCTGCTATATACAAAGCAAATGTCACACAACAGAATATAAGTATTCTGACTCCAGATAATGTTACGATAGTATCTACCTTCGGACCGTTTCTTGATCGCTGCACAGATCTTGACTACACAAATAAAAAGCTTATACCAGAATTGACGGCAATGCAGACGCTTCAGCAGCCAGTGCCGCAGGTGAAGCTCTACCGCAATAATGGCATAAACAAAGATAAAGGAATGAACAGATAGGAGGGATAAACCGTGTATAAAAATGAAAAGGCGTCATCACCGCCAGTAAACAACAAGGTCGTTGATTTTTGCTGTGGAAAGATAATAATGCTGTTGTCAGATCACCCAGGTAAGCTTTTTTACCAGGACTCAGACAGCAGCATTTATATTTTAGGCGAACATCTTCCTGACGCAGAGCCGAAGCCTATAGCTCTGCTGTCAGAAGAAGAACAGCAAATGATACTCAGACACTATGAACAGCGAGGGGGTAATCACATATGAACGTCTTTGTACCAGGGACACGCTTTTCTGACGAACAGATACGTGACGCACGAAATATGTCATCCTGCGAAGTTATCTCCTCTGTTACAGGCTTCAGCTTTGAAAAGTGCGGCAGTGAGTGGAAATGTAAAGAACACGACTCACTGAGAGTTTTTAAAGACGGAAAAGGTTGGACGTGGTATAGTCAAAACATAAGCGGAGCTAACTGCATTGACTTTCTCATGAAAAGCGAAGGCTACTCATGGCAGCAGGCAATAACGTCGCTAACACAAGGAAAGTATACGCAGAGCGACTATGCTTTTCGGAATGACGAACAGCCTCAAAAGCCAAAGGAAATAAAGCTGCCTGAAAGGACAGAAGGCAAATACTCCCGTGTATATGCCTACCTAATGAAAAAGCGCTGCATAGACCTTGAAGTGATAAACTACTGCGTGAAAAACGAGTTGCTCTATGAAGATAAGCGTGGAAATTGTGTGTTTGTCGGAAAAAATGACAATGGTCAGCCTAAATATGCAATGCTCAGAGGAACATATACTCCCGAAAATGGACAGCCATACAAGGGCGAAGCAAGCGGCTCAAACAAAATGTACGGTTTTCGCATGGACGGCACCTGCGAAACACATCTCTTTGTATTTGAAGCTCCTATAGACGCTCTCAGCCATGCAACGCTCAATATGCAGCGTTCAAAGGATATGGGCATAGCTGATTGGAAAAGCAGTTGGAAACGGCACACAAGGCTTGCTCTTGGCGGAACATCTGATGTTGCCCTAAGTACATATCTGACGACTCATCCGAAAATAAAAGAAATATCTTTTTGTCTGGATCGAGACGAGGCAGGGCGAACAGCTTCTGCAAAATATCTTGAGAAATATTCCGTACAAGGGTACAAGGTCAATATCTATGCAGTGCCTGAAAACTGCGGAAAGGACTACAACGAATATCTGTGCAAAGTCACAGAACACAGGAAGAATGTAAGCCGTCAGATGTCGGCTTCATATAATAAGCAGCGTAAAACACGCTGAAAAGAAAAGGAGTTATCTTATGAAAGTAAAAAAGATCACTAAAAACATCTCGGCAGCTATAACAACTGCGATCCTTGCGGCATTTTGCTCTGTAAATGCCTTTGCAGCCGACAATGACGGCTGGACAAACTTTTTCACATTTGGTGATAACTTTGCAACAAACCTGCAGAAAGGTTTGAAAACAGTTGCAACTATTGCGGTGATCGTACTCGCTATCATGGTCATCTCAGGCGGACGTAACTGGGTGGACAAGCTCAAGTCAACAGGCGGTGGAATACTTGTCGGTATCGCTATCGGCTGCTATGGCGCAGGTATAGTTGCAGGAATGTTTGCATAACACAACAGGACACCAATTCGGTGTTCTGCAATGCTATATGATGAATATGTCATTGCAGAATACCGAAACGAAAGGAGATAATCATGGAGATAAAAACCTCAAAAAAGCACAAGCTTTTGTTTTCAGCATTTACAGTATTTTTGTTTTCGGTTTTCATACCGATAGCCGTCTATGCTGTAGATGTGGACTACGAAAACCTGCCCCTTGATGTAGTCAAGCATATAAGCAAGGCGACCTACTGGAAAGATATTTTTAGAAGTCTGGGGTTTGCCATACTTAGTTGTATAGCAAAGCTTATAGATTGGTGCGAACAGGCATTCAATCAGGTGCTGCACTTTAATGTTATGCACCTCTTTAATCAGATAACAGGAATGTCAGATACAAACAAGCTCGTTTCCGTAATATTCACCATATTCCTGCTGATCGGAGCGGCTGGAGTAATGTTTATGCCCGAAAAAATAAGGGTAAACGATTTTCTTAAAAGCATAATTCTTTCAGCGGCACTTATAGTTGCACTTCCAGCCCTGCTTTCAGAGCTTACGAGCATGAAAAGAGCGGGACTTGCTGATATAAACAATATCGAATATAGTGAAGTACAAGGCGACTCAGATTTCACATACACTCTTGGTGATATACTTCTTCAGGAAAATATTATTGATATGACTAAAAGTGCGATCAATAATAAGCTGAGTTATTACAGCGAAACTGATCCATTGCCGAACAGCGTCTATGATCTGAATATTAATCAGCATGGCGGCTCTGGCTGGGACAAAGAGGTAGTTGATATATCCGCAGAGGAGTCATCACAAAGACGATATGAAGATCTGACCTATGATGATATGGCGGAACTCATGGACGTTGGTTATGAATACAGATTTTTTAACCAGGTCATGGATCGTATGTCCCTTAATGAGGAGCTTGACGGTGGAGTTGTGTTCACCTATCAGGCTGTCACTGGTGTAAGCTCAAGCGGACAGCCTATTTATGAGGAAAGGACAACTACCATTGCGTCATATAGAACGAGCATACTTTGGAACATGGCTTATCAGGCAGATGTCAGAGAGGCAGGACTTACCGAAAGCGTGCGGTCAGCACGTGACATTGAGTCAGCATTCAATCTTCTCAGAGATAACATTATTCGAGAACGAAACAGAGTATACAATCAAAGACTAAGCCGTTCAAATCAAAGCAATGTAGACGCATATTATCAGTTTGAAGATATAATGACCCAGCAGGAATATGACGATCTTGACACAACAGACAAGATGATCCAGTCGCTGACAGTAGGACAAGGAGCCGAACATATCTACAGATATAACTACGATTTCTGGTTTTCACTGATATTTCTTTTAACAGTTGCAGTTGCCATTATCCTTGCAACTTTCAAGCTTGGAACAATGTTATTTGATATTATCATAACACAGCTTCTTGCAGGTGCTATCGCCGCAACAGGCGTTACTAATTCAGGCAGAACAAAAATGGTGGTGCAAAATCTTGTATCGTCATATGTTATCTTCATCCTAGTCGCCTTTATGCTTAAGGTGTACATAAAAGCCATACTTATTATCCATAACATGAGCAGTCTTAATTACATAACGCAGCTTATCCTTATAGCTTGTTTTGCAAAAGGCGTAATAGCTTGCCCAGATTTCATTACAAGAATTTTGGGTATTGACGCAGGAAATAAAAACAGTATGGGAACAGTATATGCAATGTCATCAGTTGCAAGAGGATTGGGTATGGCTGGAGCCGCCATTGGCGGATTCACTGGTGGAGCTGCAGGTGCTGCAACAGGAACTATTTCAGGTTTGGCTTCTGGTGCATACTCATCCATAAAGAATGCACAAAATGGCAACCACGGAAAAGCCTACACAGCATTTGCTACTGTAGGAGGAGCGTTAAAAGGCGGACTTACTGGAGTAGCACGTGGATACAGAGCAGGCGGAGCATTCAGTGGAGCAAAAGCTGCAGCTGTTTACCCTAAAGCAGCCGACACGGCTGGAAGTCAGTCAAACAGCAATAATCAGAATAGCAGTGCAGGAAGCACAAGCCCGAACAGCAGTAATTCAAGCTCAGCAACTGCAAATATCAATACAGAAAGCCAAACAGCTTCCGCACCTGAGCAAAGCACTTCTGAAGAACAAAAAACTGCTTCTTCAAATTTGCCAAGCAGTAATGCAGAGTCAGATACACCAACAAGCAATGCCAATACGAACACGGCAGAAGCTCCAAAGGGTCATGCTTTTGATATGGCAAAACCTAACGATAGAAAGGAAAAATAAAATATGGGAACAGTACCTAAGTCAACCAAAGCCGATATAAAATTCTTTTTCGGGCTGTCACTACAGCGCATAGGAATAGCGATAATGGTCGGTTTTGTTTCATTCTCAATATGTCAGGAAACGATCAGCAACGCATGGTTACAGATCATAATGTCACTCATATTCGTTGCAATATCACTTGTTTTGTCGGGAAGATCTCCGTCAAACCCTAGGATCACCTTTGCAAAAGGTCTTATACTTTTTGTATTAAACTTCTTTGAGCCTAAAAAATTATACGGAACTGAAACAGAAGAATACCGCACATACAAGGAAAGAGAGGCTGAACGAAATGCCAAAAAGCAAAAATAAAATAAGCTATTCACAATGCCTTGACTATCTTGCTGATATAAAGGAATACTGTGGCAATGGCATTATAAAGCTTTCCTACCGAAACAAAAAGGCAGAGCTTGCCTGCGTTATGCAGATATCAGGCATAGACATTTTTCATTATTCTACAGATGATATCTATGCCGTCTGCAACAACTTTGCAAAAGCTACAAATGCTCTGTCGTTGCCGCACAAATATATATTCTCAGATAAACACCCAGACCTTACGCCTCAGCTTGATTATCTTGAATATAAAAAGAACAGAACAACTGGTTTTCCAAAGGTCTTTATAGAAAAACAGATCCAGACTTTAAAGAACGCAGCCGAACAGCAGCGTGACAGATTAGCATATCTCATAGTATATGCCAAGGAAAATCAAGAAGAAATGCTTGCGAAAGCCTGCCAGAAGTACATATCACATATGACAGATACATCTGTTAAAATATGCTCAAAGCCTGAGATACTCTACCTTTTCCGCAAGCACCTTTGCTGCTCTGACACACCGTCTTGCAGTGTAAAGTCCATTCATCCACTTGAATATATCAGACACCAAGGATATGCTCAAATCGACAACAACTATGTCACAACGCTTATTGTAAATGACTACCCTGCTACTATAAAAAATCTTGAGATCGCAAGTCTTATACAGCGTCTTGAGGGCATAACAGTAATGCTTGACGTTGATTACAAGAACAAAACGCTGGTACTTAAAGAGCTTAACAACAGTATGAAAGAACTAAAAGGACGATTTACAATAAACAGAACAGATAGTGAAGATCTTGATACACAGACAGAGCTTAATAAGCTTACAGCGATCCGTGAGGCTATAGTAAATGATAACGAACAGATGATGTATATAACAATGCGTATCATTTTGTCTGAGCCTACCCTTGAAAAGCTCAACGACAAATGTACGAACATCTCAAAAATGCTTGAGGACGAGGGTATATCCTGCTTTATCCCATATAACGAAATGGCAGACGAATACATTGATCTTATAAGGCACGACAACATTGCGAACACGCCTTTTCCGCTTCATGATACATATAAAATGCAGTATCCTTTCTACTATCAACAACATCTTGATGACAGATCTTTTATTTTCGGAAAGACGGTAACAGGCGGTCTTGTAAGCATAGATTTCTTTGCCCGTGACTCATACAGACAATCATACGATATGATGTTCATAGGAGTAAAAGGCTCTGGTAAATCAGCTACACTAAAGTCATTAGCCCGTGATTATGCTTCCCTGGGCAACAAGATAATGATACTTGACATAGAATCTGAGTATCGCACACTTGCAGAAATGTTCAGTGGACAGGTGATAAGGCTCAACAAAAATTCAACTCTGAATGTACTTCAGCTGAGAAAAACAATAGACTCTTCAAGAGAAGATGACGCAAGCAACGAAACTAATTATGCGTCAGAGCTTTCACGAATAATCACATTCTTCTATCAGTATGCACCCTCTCTTGGCGAAATGGAAGCCGAGGAGCTTAAAGATGTTATACAAGAAACGTTCGCCAAAAAGGGCATAACACAAAGCACTGATGTATCCACTCTTTTGCCAGAGGACTTCCCTATTTTCTCTGATCTCCTTGCAACTATACGCAGCAAGCTATACAACAGTGATCGCTCATACAAGGCGCTCACGCCAAGAAAGATAGATATTTATGAAACACTTGAAGTCATAGTAAAACAGCTTGCAGAGGGCATTTACTCATCAATGTTTAACGGATATTCTAACGTGAATATCGAAAACTCAAATGTTATAGTCTTTGACGTAAAGGCTCTTTCGGAAATGGACGAGCGTATCTATAATGCTCAGCTTTTCAATATTTTAACCCTTATGTGGTCTGAGACTTGTCAGAATGTTGAGTACAATAACAATATAACCAATCCATATGACAGACGTTATGTTGTATCTCTTATAGACGAGGCTCACAGATTTATCAATGCCAAAAATCCGCAGGTCACAGACTTTATTGAAAAGCTTGTCCGACGAACAAGAAAATATGACGCGTCTCTATGGTTTGCTTCACAGTCTATAAGCGACTACAATCCCACAGGAAACTCTGAGGGAGCAGAGAAAATTAGAGTCATATTCCAGCTCGTACAATACAAATTCATATTCAAACAATCAGCAAATACTGCAGCTTCTCTGCACGAATTTTTCCCTCAGTTTACAGTATCAGAGCTTAATTCAACGGCTGAATTTGAGCCTGGTGAGCTGCTCTTGTCGCTGGGATCAGGACGAAACAAACTTCACTGCAAGCGCTATGTTGATGACGCAACCATGCTTTATATAGGAAACTCACGTGACAGCGAGGAGATAGTACACAGGATCTTTGAAGAACTTTATCACGAATATTCTGACGAAGAATACGGTGAGCTTATAATGCAGCAAAGAGAACATTTCCATAAAGCATTCACAAATGAAGTTTTCGATATGCTTGGGTATAAACCTACAGACAGCGACACGCTATATCAGATAGTATTTATGGCTGTTGACAGGCTCATAAAAGAATACATAGGCAAACGAAAAGGAGCGTGGTAAATGTGACAAATGCTAAGAGTTCAAATATCATATACGGTATCTTTATAGTATTTACCATGCTTGTTATTGGCATTATTCTTGCGTTCAATGGCACAAAGGAACGTGAAAGCAGCTCTGTTGACTATGATAATTCTCTTTCGGTGGGTGGCTATGCGGTAAAGATAAACAACTGCATTTACTTTACAGACACCAATGAGATAGTATTCACATTCAAATATAAGGCTATGGTCGGCTCTCCCACAAACAGTATTCCTGAGATATACTCGATAACTTATTCGCTTAAAGACGAACTTAACAGCAAGCTTACATACAAGACGCAGGACAATTCAGACGAAGAACAGCTTGTTACCTGCACCGATTTTGACAAGGATCTTTATTATATCAAGGTCAATTTTATATCAAAAGAGCCTGATTATTACGATCAAGATACCTATGATGACTTTGGTGATGTAGTCAAAGGTGCTTTTCATGAGGGAAAAAAGTATGACAGCTATGTGCAGATAGATGTACAAGATATGCTCAAAATGACTAAAAATGAGTATAAAACATATACAACTCAAGCACCTGTAACTGCCACTGAAGAAAGCTCTGCGGCTGATAAGGTCATAGATCCAAGTGGCACGTTTGTTATTACAACAACTACTACTCCAATGACAACAGAGAGTTCTGAGCCTGCAACTACGACAAGCACAGAGACTGAAAATTCACATGAAAGCACTTCCGAAAAGAAAACCAATGTGGCTGTAAAGAGTAATCCAGATCATCATGAACAGCAGATCGACGAGCCATATGTATACACAACAGAGCCTAGACGGTATGAAGATAATGACTACTATACAGAGCAACAGCAAACTCAAAGACAGACTGAGAGACAAACTCAAAGGCAAACAACAGCTACAACAACTACCGCTTATGTACCCCCTGAGATAAAGGGGCTAAGACTTGAAAGCAGCTATAGCAACAATGATGTTAGGCTTAATGCAGGCGAAAGCACAACGCTTACTGCGGTCATTTCGCCCTCAAATGCTGTGGGAAATATAATCTGGGAGTCCAACCGAACAGATATTGCAGAGGTAGACAGCAGTGGCAGAGTTACCGCAAAAGCAAAAGGAAAAGCAATAATAACGGCAAGAGCTGAGGATAACAGAGCAGTATCCGCAAGCTGTATGATAACTGTAGAATAGAGGTAAATGCAATGAATGAAGAACTGTTTTTTGAATATCCACTAAAAGATGAGCGTGAAAAATATGAAGCTGAAACACTGTCGGGTTGTCCTGAAAATCTGCCGTCGGCAAGAACAAAAGCTTTCATACTGTTGTGTGCAGGCTTCATTATTATCCCCTTGTCTGATATTTTTCCTTCGGAAAAGATATCCACTATAGCAATGTTTGCAGGCGTTATCTTGATCGTAATATCCCTGCTTATAATGAAATCTCTACTCAGTGCAAGACGAACAGGAGTTGAAATTTCTGCATATGAAACATATATTGAGATCACTTCTCTTGATAATATGAACAAATATCCACGAAGAACTCTTATTGTTTCATACAGCGACATTGTTATGTGTGATGTTTCAAATGACGGAAAAAACGTAATGCTGATCTACAAAGCAAATGTCAGCACCGAGGATTGCGTTGATATAAAGGGAGAAAAGGCTGCTAACGTTCTCAACGGCACATTCCCTATAAGCGTAAATCCATACACATACGAACACTTTTTCTTTCTCTATACCGCACCAAAGCTTTTCAAAGTCAGAACAAAGGGTTGGAAAACAGTAAAGAAATTCGGCACAGAATATGAATATGCCGCAAAATATTTACAATAAAAATGGAGGTAAAAACAATGGCTTTCACCAATAAAAACAACAAGATCACAGTAAAAGGCTTTCTTTCAAGCAACATCACAGAAGTACCAAATTCAAGCTATGCGCTTACATTTATGATAAAAGTACCACGTCCTGCTCAGCAGGATAGGCGTATTATTTATGATGAATTTATGGTTTATGTATGTGACAATAAGAATGCAACTAACGCAAGAGCAAATCTTACAACAGGCGTATCAGTAAAAGTAACAGGCGAATTAAGAATATGGCATGACGGCTCTTACCGAATTTGCGCCAATGATATTCAGCCTATATGGTAGGTAAAAGTCAATGGAAATGAAAATAAGAATAACCGACGAACAGCTTGTCAAACAAATGGATGAGGTCATAAAAGAGGAGGGATTTACTTCACGTAATCAGTTTATAACCTATGTCATTTCAATGTATCTCGCCTCAGAAAACAAGTTTTTCCTTCGGGCTTTTCCGCCTGTTATGCGTGAAATATGCAAGGGAAGCATTGATGAACAGAAGAAAAACGCAGAGCATTTACTACAGAAAAATGAGATCCTAATGCAGGATATGCTCAGAACAATGAATGATATACGTGCGATATTCTACTCTGAGATCACCGAAAAAGAAACCAAATAAAATGATAAAAAACATAGAATTTAAGACACTTTTCTTTTGTTTTTCGGAAAGAAAGTGAAAAAACGCTGTATGGCATTATACAGAAACGTTATGGCATTGTACAGAAAATGTATGGTGTTGTACAGAATTGTTATGGCATGATACAGAAAGCTTATGGCATAGTACAGAAAAGTTATGGTAACGTACAGAAAGCGTATGGCATTGTACAGAAAAAAGTGCAAAAATACCCCACTTTCAGGACGGATAAAGCTCGGTACTACCGAGCTTTCCAACGGTTGCTGGGGCATACCTTTATGCTCTTGTGTCTTTCACTGGGTCTTGGAGTGGTCTTAGCACCAAAATTTCACAAATATGGAAACAAGAAAGAGGGTAAAAAGAATGAAGAAAACAATAGCTATCACCGAGGAGTGCAACCAGCTTTTGAAAGAGCTGGCTGAGAAAAATGATACCACAGAGTCGAAGATAGTCAAGTGGGCGATCGAAGAGTACGCTGCACGGAACAAGCCCGAACATCCAGATGAGATCGTGGAGATCAGGCGTAGGATCGTCAAGATACAGGAACAGAATTTTCACCTGCTGAATATGCTCAACTCATTCATTGAGAAAATGCAGTTCACAGATGACGAGGGTTACTTCTCAGCCGAGGATCTCCCCTGCCGCTGGATGGAGGAGAGCAAGAACGAATTTCATCAGAAGCAGTTGAAGAACAGACTTGAAGCGATCAATAAGAAATAGGGAGATGTCTTATGTCAACACCTGCAGTAGTATTCTCACTGGGTTTCACCTATGATTGGGCAATAGGCGGCTACGACTTTCTGGAATACATGGATCGTCCAGAAGCCTTTGATAAGACCCGTCACCTCAATGACGAATACAAGGACTTCATAGACTATATGTCAAATTCAGAAAAATCAGACGGACTATTCAATGCACAGTCTGACCTGCTAACTGAAAGTGACAAAGAAAAATACCGTCAGCTCGAAACAGTGAGCCGTGACGCAGGCTGCCCTAAGTATTACGGTGTTGTATCCTTTGATAACAACTTTCTCATAGAGAACGGGTTAATGACGAGCGACGGCAAGCTTGATGTCCATGGGATAAAGGAGTTAGGTCGTGAGGGTATCAACGCCATGATATCAACGTCCAATAAGCTCGACAATGACAACGTGTATTGGACAGGAGCGATACATACCAATACTGATAACATTCACATACATTTCTCCATATGCGAATATGAGCGGCGTGAGGACCGCTGTAAGGTATATCGTGACAAGGATTGTATCGAGGTCAAAGCATTCGATAAGCTCAAGTCAAAGATCGTGAACAGAGTCCTTGGCAGTGATTATTCCAGGCAACTCACTGAGCTTGAAAGGAAGTCTATCAAACCAGCTCTGTCATCAGGGTACAACGGTTGTGCCGAACAGCTTATCAGGCTTGCCGACAAGCTGCCTCCTGAAGGAGGTTGGCAATATGGCAGACCTAAGATGAGAGCATTTCGTGACGATATTGACCGAACAGTTGATGCAGTTATAGCCTCGGATCCACAGCTCAGCTCCCTCTGGAAGCAGTACAACGATATGCTTGACAGCAGAACAGAATATCTCCGAAAGATCTACGGCGAGGGCGAGCGTCATCTGTACGCTACCTTCAAGCCGAACAGACTTGAAGATTTTCATAAGGAGCTTGGCAATCAGCTTCTCGATGATCTTGCACCCCTTGCCGAACAGCTCCGTGCTTCTGCCCTGCCGCAGGCTCATCCTTCCGAAAATGAAAACAGCGAACAGTTTCTGCCGCCACAGTACGATGAAGATACAGGCATCATAATGGATATGCCAGAATATTCGCAGCCAAACAGCTTTGACGAGGAATATTACAATTCGCTGTATGCCTCTATGGACGCTCATCCTTCCGAAAATGAAAACGGCGAACAGTTTCTGCCGCCACAGTACGATGAAGATACAGACGTCATAATGGATATGCCAGAATACTCGCAGCCAAACAGCCTTGACGAGGAATATTACAATTCACTGTATGCCTCTATGGACGCTCATCCTTCCGAAAATGAAATGTGGTTTGACGAGCCTCCTATTCCTGAAGCTGACCTGTATCCATATCCGCAGGAATTTCATCTTTCCGAAAAAGAAACGAAATCACAGCTCAGAATTGAATGGTCAGACAGATACAAGCAGGCGCTTGATCTCATGTACGGCTCTCGAACAGCCGACGGCAAGGAGTTACCAAAAGACCTGCCTGCAGCGCTTGAATTACTTGCCCAGGAAAGCGATAGTGGAAACGTTCTTGCAACTTATGACCTCGGCAAACTCTATCACATAATGTCAGATGAAAATTACGATCTCTCCCCACTCAGCGAACAGAACTACATTGAGGCGCTTGATGGTTTTGAGAAGCTATCGAACAAACAGCTTCCAAGCTGGCAGCATTCCTACTTATGCTACAGGGTCGGTAAGATGTATGACAGAGGACTTGGTACGGTGCAGGACTATAAAGCCGCAAGAGAATACTATGAAAAAGCAGGTGAGAACAGATTTGCATACTTCTCCCTGGGCAATATGTATAAGTTTGGCTCTGGCGTGGAAGTCGATATGACCATGGCAGTCAGCTATTATGAGAAAGCTCTTGCTTGCAAAGGTGATATGCCTTTTGCAAGCTTCAATATCGGACAAGCATATGAGCTTGGACAGGGTGTTAAAGCTGATGAACAGAAGGCGGCAAAGTATTACGCTCAGGCACTCGCTGGATTTACTGCGATATACGAGAAAAGTCACGAGGACAGCATAAGCTATCGACTAGGCACTATGTATCTAAAGGGAAAAGGAACAGACGTTGACCTGAAAAAAGCGGAAAAATACCTACTGGAGTCTGCTGACAATGGAAACAATCAGGCTCAGTACCAGCTCGGTAAGCTGCGTCTTGCTCAGGATCGCATAGATGAAGCAGAACAGCTTTTTATCAAGTCTGCAGAGAAAGGTAACGTCTATTCAGCTTTTTCTCTCGGACGGATATACATGACCGAAGAAAAGCGGGATGACAGCAAAGCCGAACAGTTCCTGAAACAATACCTTGCTGGGTTTGATGATGAGCTTGGTATTGGCGAATATGCTCTCGGCAAGCTCTATATCTCTCAGGATCGAATTGACGAAGCAGAACAGCTTTTTATCAAGTCTGCAGAGAAAGGTAGCGTCTATTCAGCTTTTTCTCTCGGACGGATATACATGACCGAAGAAAAGCGGGATGACAGCAAAGCCGAACAGTTCCTGAAACAATACCTTGCAGGGTCTGATGATGAGCTCGGCATTGGAGAATATGCTCTCGGCAAGCTTTATTTGGCTCAGTATCGCATTGATGAAGCAGAACAGCTCTTTATCAAGTCTGCAGGGAAAGGCAACGTTTACTCAGCATTTGCTCTCGGTCGGATATACATGACCGAAGAAAAGTGGGATGACAGCAAAGCCGAACAGTTTCTGAAACAATACCTTGCTGGGTCTGATGATGAGCTTGGTATTGGCGAGTATGCTCTTGGAAAGCTCTATCTCTCTCAGGATCGCATAGATGAAGCAGAACAGCTCTTTATCAAGTCCGCAGGGAAAGGCAACGCTTATTCAGCTTTTTCTCTCGGACGGATATACATGACCGAAGAAAAGCGGGATGACAGCAAAGCCGAACAGTTCCTGAAACAATACCTTGCTGGGTCTGATGATGAGCTTGGCATTGGAGAATATGCTCTCGGCAAGCTTTATTTGACTCAGGATCGCATTGACGAAGCAGAACAGCTTCTTATTTCATCATCCGAAAAAGAAAATCTGTATGCCTCATATAAACTTGGAAAGCTGTATCTTACAGATAGAAAGCTTGACTATACAAAAGCTGTGAAATATCTGAAGCCATGTGCTGACAAGGCAGACAATGAATACGCTCAGTACGCACTCGGCTGTATCTATCTGAAAAAGGAGCATTACGATCGCAAGTTAGCAGAAAAATATCTTCTTGAGTCATCAGGTCACAATAACTCGTCGGCTCAACTGAAGCTGGCTCTTATGTACCGAGAAGAACAGAAATACCGCCAGTCAGATTACTGGATGAGGCTTGCTGCACAAAACGGTAACGAATATGCACAGAAAATTCTTGCAGAGCGTCACGAACAGATAAGGATGAAGCTCCATCTTGGCGCAACGGCGAACAGCGTCATGCGGCGTGTCTGCAGCAATATGCAGACAAAGGCTCAGCAGCTTCTTGCCCAGGTGGAGCGTGACGAACAGGAACAGAAATACAAACAGGCTATAAGTCAGACTTATAGCCGATAATGCACCCTACCACACGTGGTAGGACAAGGGGGATAAGAAATGAATAATGATGAGCATAAAATACTAAAGACAATAGGACGGATACTGCTTCTTATTATCCTCACAGCGACAATAGCAGGAGTCGTATGTCTGGTATTTAATCTGCTTGATGAGCTGTCCGCTATAAACAAGGCAGCTCAGACCAATCAAGGCAATGTTGGTGAAATGTGGGCAAATTTTTCTATTCGGAAAGAATATTTCTGGACAAAGCCTGAGCAGCTTGAGGTCAGCGATCTTTTTTTCTTATCTTTCGTCATATCTTTGGTTATCTTTGCAAAAATATCACGACAGATAGAAATAAAGAGAGGTTACAAAGACCTCGAAGGCAGCGACAGATGGGCAACAAAGCGAGAGCTTAACAAAAACCTTATAAGAATACCTGAAAAGGAGCTTTACAAAGCTGAAAAAACAGGACCGCTCATAGCCTGCAAATATGGGTATTTCTATGTTGACCCAAAGAACAACCACTCCCTTATAATCGGTACAACAGGTTCTGGTAAAACTCAGTCCCACGTTCTTCAGCAGGCACGAGTATTCGCCTGCGGCAAGGACAAACAGTCCATGATATTCAATGACCCTAAGGGAGAGATCTTTTCTTCTACTTACCCTATAATGAAAAAAGAAGGTTATAATGTAGTCATATTAAACCTCAGAGACACGAACAGATCCTCACGGTGGAATCCACTCACATTTATAATCAATGAGTATGTACACTGCGTAAAGAACAATCTTGACCTTTCAAAGGTATCTGAGTATATCGACACAATGGCGTCTACTTTGACATATAACCCTAAATCAGATCCTATATGGCCTTCATCTGCGAAATCGCTGCTATCAGCACTGATACTCTATATGATTGAGCAGGGATATAAGCATGACAAGCTCGATAAGGTCAATATGTATTCTGTTTATCAATTCTTTATTGAATATGGTCAGGAGGTTGAGGAAACAGATCCATTCGGAAACGTAATTACAAAGAACAGACTTGACGAGATATTTAAGAGCCTGCCTGTAGGGTCCCTTGCAAAGGCAGCATATGCAACATCAAATTTTGCCAAGGGCGACATGAGAGCCAGCATATTCGCAACCCTAGCGGACAATATCCGCATATTTGGTCTTGACACGGGTATCGCACAACTGACCTCAGGCAATGACATAGACCTTGACGAACTTATCTCTTGCGGAAAGCCATTTGCAATATACATGATCATTCCTGATGACCGCCCTACAAGACACGTCATAGCCTCAATGTTTATCAATCAAAGCTATCTCAGTATGGTAGAATATCTCACAAGAAACAGTATGAAAGCGCTGCCACGCCGAGTGAATTATATACTAGACGAGTTCTGCAATCTTGTGACCATACCTGGTATGGATAATAAAATAACTGTATCTCGAAGCAGAAATATAGGCTGGCACTTGTACATACAGGGCTTGAGCCAGCTTGACGCCAAGTATCATGACGACTCCAAGACTATCCGTGAAAACTGTGCAAACTGGGTATACATCTATTCAGGCGATCCTGACACTAACCAGTTCATCAGCAACATTCTCGGAAGCAGAACAGTACAGTATAAGACGTACTCAGGCAAGCTCTCAGAGGAGCTGTCAGAGAACAGAGCATATAAAGGGAAACAGCTTAAAACACCGACGGAGCTTGCCGTTCTTCAAGAGGGTGACACCATCGTTAAGCACCACCGTATGTACCCTATTGAGTCAAATTTCAAGTTCTTCTACAAGCTCAATCTTGGCACTGCAGAGCTTGACGATATAGCTTTTTCTTCGAAAGGAAAAGCTCTCGTCGAGATCCTTATTCCGTTTGAAATACTTATGCCTCAAAAAGCTGATCAGGAGGATCATCTGTCCGAAAAGAACATTAGTGATGATGGCTTGCACCAGCAACCAGCAACAGCTATCCCGAACAGATTTGTTGACTCACCTGACAGTGTGGTGATATCTCCACAGAAAGCCGCTCTTGAAGCTATCAATGAAGCTACAAACGGCGAATGGAGCAGAGCTATGCAGGAGATTGACATAGATACCCTTGAAAGGCTACTCAACAGAGCCAAGATCAAAAACAGAAGCACTATAACAGACGAACAGTTTGAAATGCTGAGCAATATGATACTCAGGAAGAAACAGCAAACTGTTTTATCAAACATAACGTAAAGAGGTCAATTATGAAATTCAGCTACTATTACCTGCCGAACAGCCTTGTAGAAAAGAAAATGCTGCCATCAGACTTTGCTGTGGCAGCATTTCTCTATTCTATTGCACAAGCCTACGGAAACAAAAACCTGTACGGCATATACGTTAAGGTGAAGCAGACTACAATAGCAGAAGCCTGCGGCATAAGTGTGGAGTCCGTAGCAAGGGCAACTAAAAGGCTCATTACATCAGGCGTTATCATATCCAGAGAGCGCTGCGTCAAAGCTAACAGACATCTTAGCACATATACATACACTCTTGCAGAGATAGGATCTCGTTTCTTTCGGGTGGACAGAAAGGCAGCTAAACGTCTGACAGCAAAGGAACTCAGGTGCTACTGTGCTTTCTGTAAATGCAAACAGAACAGCAGCAAAATGTTTTTCCACAGCTACTCAGACCTTGCCAAAATGCTCGGTATGAAGCGCAGCGAGCTAATGGCAATAGTGGACAAGCTCATTTCTCTCAAAGTCATACACAAGCGCTATCAGGTCACATCATGCGGTGACTTTGGAGAGAACAGATACTATGTTTTTGAGTTCGTTACTGGGCATATCCGAAAAAAGTGCAAAAAAAGGACCGCTGCCCAAAGCGGTCCTCACAAAACTCATAACCCAGCAACCCCTAGAAAATCACTGAATTTACATAAATTCTACCACCATCTAGGGAATTTGTCAAGGGGTTATGTGAAAAATTGTGAAAAAAATCGAGCAGGACCCCAGTTTATGTTTAAGGGTAGGGGCAATTTTGACAGGTCATATCTATGACCCACTTAATTTTATCTATCCGAAAAAGAAAAATTTATGTTAGGAGTATATGTTATGATAAAAGACAAAACTTTATATGACTTACAAAACCTTGTTCGCAAGCTTGTTTCAGACAAGAACAGCATTGATGACGTGAGAAGCTTTCTTTTGCAGCTCATTTTCTGCTTTTACTGTGAGGAAAGTGGAATTTTCCTGGGAAAGCCCTTTACTCAGCTTGTTTTAAACTCTGAAGCTTCGTCTTTTCCGTCAAGATTTATGCAGCTTATCGCCTCCCTGCCGCCCTTCATGGCTAAACCACAACAACTTTTTCTTTCGGATGATACTCACCACGCTATGAAGAAGCTTTGCCGTATAAGCTGGAACGACGTAAATCCGAGCATAATGGGAGCTGTACATCAGGCTGCACTTAGCCGTTCTGATCAGCGTGCAACAGGGACTCACTACACCTCACTGCGTAACGTTCACCGTGTTATCGACAAGCTGTTGATAGACAAGCTCCTTGACCAATTTTCGGAAACAAAAAGTGCCGAAGAAATCGCTGTGCTTTACGAACAGCTCGGTAAGATCTCTGTATTCGACCCTGCCTGCGGTGGCGGAAATTTTCTTATCGAGTCCTATCTTGGGCTATCCGCAATGCGTCTTATAGCCTCCCGTGGAATATCATCGGTCAAGCCTCTGAGTACCAGAAATTTTCATGGCTTGGAGCTTTCTGAAGAAGCTGCCTGCATATGCCGAACAGCTTTGTTTGCCACGGCAAGACTTGAGGAGAAGCGCTATGCCGAACAGTTTAAAACGCCCCTATCTCCCGTTGACCTCTCCGAATGTGGTGATATACGCTGCATAGACGCTCTAAATTTTGACTGGGATAAAATTTCCGCCGACTATATCGTAGGAAATCCACCATTCATGTTTAACCACAAAGAACAGTCTTTCAGCCAAACACAGCTTTTTGCCGACTCCGCTTCAGCGTCAGTAGACTACTCTGCAGGCTGGATAATTAAAGCCGCACAGTATTGTGCCGCTCATCCACGAACAGAATGTGCGTTCCTAACTACCAATTCTGTTTGTCAAGGCTCGCAGGTACAGTTCATCTGGGAGCCTGTGACTGACAAGTACAAAATGCACATAAATTGGGCATACAAAAGCTTTCGCTGGGTATCAGATATATCAAACTCAAAGATAGACCTGAGCTGTGTTATAACGGCTTTCAGTGCTAAAGATATGCCTGACAAGCAGCTCATGACAGTATCCGATGACGGTCATGATAGTGCAAGAACAGTTTCACATATCAACGCTTATCTGACAGAATATGACGACATATATCTCTACCCTGAAGGACTTGACGACCGACGCCCGACAATGCTCCTGAGACGGCGAACAGAAACGCCGATCCTTACAAGATACCAAGCCGAACAGCGAACAGAAAGTGGACTTCTTACTTGTAGATTTATAACGGCGCACAATATGCTGGCGACAACAATGCGCCAATATGTTGTGACTGACGGCGGATACTCGAACAGTATTGTCATTCCCCGTCATTCCTCCGAAAAAAGAAAATATGTACCGCTTATCTACTGCAAAGAGCGTGTTATGGTCAATGACAGCGTGTACATAATACCAAACACAGACCTCTTCGTTTTCGGCTTGCTATCATCATCAATGCACAATGCCTGGGTAAGAATGTTTTGTGGACGTCTTGATATGCGTATCCGATACTCAAACATCCTATGCTACAAGAACTTCCCTTTTCCTGAAGATATCACCACTGAACAGAAAGAAAATATCGCTCGGCTTGCTGCAAGGATACTTGAGCTGCGAATGAATTACAAAGACCAGCCACTCGGCAATGTCTATAATGACCTACCGCCTGAGCTGCTGCTTGCCCATATCAATCTGGACAAAGCCGTTGAAAAGCTTTATGGCGAACAGCTTTTCTTCAATGACGACGCACGTCTCAAAGTTCTGATCAAGCTTTTCAATAAACAGAGAACAGGCAGCCCCTAACGGGATCTGCCTGTATTTTTGCGTCTGCGTATAATGGCTGGATGTCTAACTGGAATTTCTGCACTTGCCGCAACAGCTTTTTCTTTCGGCTCGTACTCGTTTGACTGCACTTTAGCCAAACGTCTTTCGAGAACAGCCTCAAGCTTTTTGAAATCACAGCAACGGCGTGTGAGGTTGATTGATTTTTCAGGACTTTGAGTAATTAAGCGATAAAGCTTGTTCGCCTTTTTAATTATATTATCAATGTTATCATTACACCAGTCGAGCTGATTATTTAGCAACTCCTTATATTCTCTTTCTTTCGGAGTATCACTACTGCTGGGACGAATGTCTAACTTTTGGATTACATCATTTGAAACTGGAATCATATTATTAAAATTAAGCGCTCCAATCAAACAATTATTTGAATCCAATATTTTAGAAAAATCAAGATCATTTTTCATCTTATTATGCTTAGGCTTAGGCGATGTCATTGGAATACAGTAATTATGCTGTTTCATAATAATTATTATTCCCACAAAAGGTCTATTTTCTTTATGTTGTTGAGGTGACACTGACATAACTCTATTATCGGCATTAGCCAAATCACGAACATATTTGACATCTAATGTATACAGATGTAATCTCCTCTTTTTCATACTTCTCACCCGTTTCTCATTAAAAAGGCTGCGATATAAATACCGCAGCCAAGTTTTTTATAGGTCCCACTCACAGTAGGGTCCACTGCTTTTAAAACTCCCACTCACAGTAGGGTCCACTGCTTTTAAAACTCCCACTCACAGTAGGGTCCACTGCTTTTAAAACTCCCACTTATACGGTAGGGACTACCTCTTTTTACAAAGGTCAAAGACCTCCATATGATAAGCATTGCTTATCTTCACTTATATTATACCCTACTTGCGACAAAATGTCAAGTATAATTCAACATAAAAAAGCAGCACACCTGTACTGCTTTTGATCCTATTTGCTCGGTAGGGCTCCCGTCTTTTAAAGTACCCATTTATTTTATACGGTAGGGTCGCCGTCTTTGATAGCGCCCATTTATTTTACACGGTAGGACTCCCGTCTTTAATAGCTCCCATTTTTGCACGGTCAGGACAACCGCTGCAAGCTCATCAAGCTTACAACACTGATATTATACAACACAAACAACAGAATGTCAATAATGCAATTAGCAATTTAATATAATTAATTAGCGAGATCTACCCACCTTTCTTCGTCTGCGTATGACAGCAGGGTGAATTGCAGGCACATCAGTGCTTGCAGCAACTGCTTTTTCTTTAGGCTCAATATTCTGTTTTACTGATATACCAATTTCAGAATGAAAATATTGCAAGGTAGAATATCTATATTTCTTTGAAGAAAAATCATCTAATTCTCCAGCTACATATTTTTTATACCCACTAACATACGCTGAAAATTGTTTTATTATAAAGTAATATTTTCTGTTTAATTCTAAAAATTCTTTTTCATCAATAAAAGCAGCCGTTCCAATATATCTATCATCATTTACTACAACAGCTTTTGAATAATCAAGACCAGTAAAACTATGAGTATCTCTTGATGAATTTTTAAAACGATAGCAAGCTTTATGTGATACATTTGTTCTAAATGGAATAGCATATGTATTATTTTCGACTTTTAAAACAAGGACTAAATAAGGACGATTTAATTTATGCTCAATTTCAGGAAAATGTTTGGAGTCATATTTTTCAAAAAAATCCTCTGATAAGTAATTTATCTCATATTTCTTTTTCATGCTATTCCTCTTTCAAACTAATCAAAATCCCCTAGTACGGGTTGTACTAGGGGAAAATCTTCAACTGGGATTTCTTTAAAGTGTTACCCTCGCACCTTATCTTCAATTGGGATTTCTTTAAAGTGTTACCCTCGCACCTTATCTTCAACTATATTATACTCTACTTTTAGTAAAATGTCAAGCCCACCAAAAGAATAGCTCATAGCATTTTCTCAATCGCCTCAGCCGCTTTCTTGTTTTCTTCGGACATCTGATGAGCATACAACCTCAGAGTTATCTCAGGGGTTGAGTGACCCAGACGACCAGCAACTGTTGTTATCGGTGTCTTGGCTGCAATGAGCAGTGAAGCATTGGTGTGCCTGAGTGTATGCACACAACAGCTCGGCAGGTCATGCTCCTCTATAAAGTTATGAAAATACTTTGTAACAGAGCTTGGATTTAATGGCTTCCCGTTTCTGTAGGTGAACACTCTTTTACTGACTATACCAAGCTCCGACTGCCGCCGTCTGACCGAAAGAAGAATATTGATAACTTTCTCATTGATAGCTATTATACGCTTTGACAACTTGGTTTTAGGCGTATCTGTGTATGTACCTAAGCCAGGGAGATAATAACTCGAACGACGAACAGTGATCGAGCCTTGTTCAAGGTTTATGTCCTCCCATTCAAGACCGCAGGCTTCGCCACGGCGCATTCCAGTAAATAGAATGAGCGTCAACAGCTCTGTGTATGGATACTTACCACATTCATTAAGTGTCGAAAGAACAGTTTCAGCGTCTTTCAGATCAAGATAACGTGCTTCTTCAGAAAGATCGAGCTTAGGCACCCTGACTTTAGCCATAAGGTTGTGCCTGATAACTCCGTCATATGCAGCGTCCTTGAATATGGAATACAACAGCCTATGATAGTGCATGATAGTCCTGTCCGAAAGGAGAAAATCATTCTCGGTGAACAGCATATCAATCGGCAAAAGCAACAACGCAGAAGCCCTCTGAGCCGTAACAAGACTAACATCCTTACCCGCTCTCAAAGAATCGACTGTCCCCATGCCCATTCCTGTAAGGCGAACAGTTTCTGGTCTTGTGTATCCATCCCTTAGCAATCGTCTGCAAGTTTCATTTGGAGTAAAGGTTATCTGCTCTGACTTAGCTTCTCTTAGATCATCATAGAAAGAATAAATATCCATAACAGAAATATCCCTTAGCTTTTCAGAGCCAAGAGCAGCATTTATTCTTCGGGTGAGTCCACAGTATCTTGTGTATGTACTGACCTTGACCTCATACTGCTTCCGTGGCAGCCATTGCTCTGCAATATATTTTTCCAAAGTGATATTCTTGTTGATCTTCAACTTAATCCCCTCTTTCAAAATTTAAAGATCATAAGAATATTATACTCTTTTGTAGAAAATTTGTAAATATCATGAACACCCTACCACACGTGGTAGGGCTGTTCATGATATTTTGAAACAACTGATTTAAACTTGTTTACGTTTTCTTCTGTGTAAAAATATACATGTTGCTTGTTCCTTATACAATCAGTAATTTTATTATGAAACGAATCGTAAGATCGAGTATTTATTAGATTATTGATATTATCTATATCAATTCGTAACAATGGAATTTTACAATAAGACAATATCAGATCTTTCTGTATTTGATTTCTTACTGAGTCATAAGAAAAAAACTTGTTATTCTCATTAAAGTGAGATTCATCATCAAGCTCAATGCAAAGAATTGGCTTAAAATTACTGTTATACAAAACAAAATCTATATGTTTTGACTTAATTATATTTTGATAAAACTCAATGACATTTTCCTTATTTTTTTCATTATTAAAATATTGTGATGTTACAGTTCCAAGATTGATGATATCCATAAATCTTACTTTAGAAAAAAGCAAGTAAGATTTATTTTGACAAAATTTATTTAATATTGTGTACAGCATTTTTTCTTTTTCGGATAATAACGACACACTTTTATAACAAGAACATTCATCAAATTTAGCTAGATAAGTAAATAATTTATTAGTGCTTGAATTTCTAGGATAAAAAGCAAATTTAAAACTCTCATCAAATACTTCACCATATTTACCCTTAAAGTCATTTGCCAATTTATTGAAGTTGTTATAGTTTTCCATTATTGATTTAAATTCCTCAATGTTTGACATGTGATCTGTTATCTTCGATTCAAGTTCAACATTTCTTTTAAACAACTCGCCAATTTCTGAATCAAGTGCCTGCTTTTTTAATAAATCAGATTGTAAATTCGCACGCAGCGAATCATTTTTATACCTTAAACTTTTCCTATTAACATAATAATGCAAGAAAAATATAGCACTAAAAACAGCACATAACAAACAGACCAAAAAAATAAAACTAATAATAGAAAAATCAATATACGCAGAAAGCTTGTAAATAACTAAAAAAGCAATCAAAAACAAAATCATAGATTTTTTATACTTTAATAATTTATCACAACAACTTGAAAGCTTGTTATCAATAACATTAGATTCATTATAATTTAATTGAATTATTTGATCTAAATTTCTTATATCAGACTCTTTATCAGAGATTTTCATCCGTATTTTACTAAGTTCTGATTGACTAGAAGCTATCTCCTTTTCTAATCTGTATATTGCATTAGAATAATTATCTCTTTCAGAAGTAAAAAGATCTGTTTCTCTTATTTCACCCATTAATTTTTCTCCCTATATTTTTTATTAATCTACCACACGTGGTAGGGCTGTCTATGTTCAAGAATACGAATATTTGAACTAAATTGCTATACAATAAAATGGCTATAATGAACAAATCAAACTTATTTAGCCAAAATATTTGAAAAAACACTTGACAAATACACGCTAGTGTGGTATATTTGAACACGTAAAGCAAGTGAGTGCAAAAAAATAAGCACCCACAGGATATACTTCTTATTAGCCGTAAGAAAGTATATCAGTCCCAGAAGTTGTAGCAAAACCTCTGATGACCTTAGTGAATGCTTTGTTTCGTGTTTAGTATACACGATTACGATACATTTGTCAAGCGTTTATCGGAAAGTTTACAAATAACTTCTGATAAATGCTTTTTTTGTACCCGTCTGACAGTCGGATCAGGCGGCTGACAGCAATTTAAAAAGAATAAAGGTTGATGAAGTAACCTCGACGATATCTCAGACAACTGCTGATCTTTTCAGTCGTACTTAACAGCTTCGCATTAGCGAGCCTGCATATATGCAGATACCTAGTACGTGCCGTGATGAGCTGCTCTAACAGCTCTAGCAAGTATATATGCCTTGTGAGGCTGAGCTACCGAGAAAGTAATCGAGCGTCACTGCTGTGGCAGTGCAAGGGGCGTAACCGACAGCAAGCAGCATATTCAGAGCTTGTCACTCTGAGCTGTGATGACTAGGGATCAACATGATCACGTCAAAAGGAAAGACATCAATTAAGTAAAAAACGGCTTAGCCGTTCCAATACCAACAGGCGTATAGCCTTATACCGCTTGTTGGGACAAAATCAAGAAGTAATTCTTGATCTTGTCCGAATAAGCACTCTGGCAGGGGCAGAAGGATTCGAACCCTCGGCACGCG